>ERZ779956.1255-NODE-1255-length-11886-cov-3.314006_pt1 | contig 11886 bp, 8 predicted proteins | sample MGYA00511940_ERZ779956 | MGnify/ENA primary metagenome ERZ779956 (study PRJEB29588, sample SAMEA2154992) | human gut metagenome | biome: human gut; feature: human-associated habitat; material: faeces | place: Denmark | collected 2008/2010 ...
GAAAGCCCCGCCGCTGCAAGTGACGATCAGCCGTCGCACGGGCGACTTTTCTCCCGTCAGGCACTGGAAGATCGCCGAGTGTTCCGAGTCGATCGGGACGATCGGGGCCTTGTGCCGGGCCGCCAGCGGCATTACGTAACAGCCGCCCGCCACCAGCGTTTCTTTGTTGGCCAGCGCCACCTTTTTGCCCGCTTCGACCGCCGCTACCGTCGGCATCAGGCCAGCGTAGCCCACCAGGGCGTTCACGACTACATCGACCTGCCCGCTCTGTACGACTTGCCGCAGGGCCTCCTCGCCGGCATATACCTTGATCGGCGTGCCGTCGAGCGCCTGCCGCAGGGCGTCGTATTGCCGTTCGTCGGCGATCACCACGCTGTCGGCGTCGAACTCCACGGCCTGCCGGGCGAGTCGCTCCCAGTTGCGATGGGCCGTAAGAGTCGTGATCTCGAACAGTCCGGGATTTTCCCGAACGATGTCGAGGGTCTGTATTCCGATGGATCCGGTCGATCCGAGCAAGGCGATTCTTTGTTTCATAACGAAGGTCAGAAGACGATATAACTCTCCGGATCGACGGGCTTGCCGTTGCTCCAAAGTTCGAATTCGAAAATTTTGGCGTCGCCGCCGTCGGCCAGCACTTCCGTATTGGATCCGATGACACCGCCCCGTTTTATTCGCTGTCCTTTGGCTACTAACGATTTGGACAGGTTTTTATAAATCGATATCAGGTTGTTGGAGTGCTGTATTTCGATCAGGTAACCCGTTTCGGGGGTCCAGAGATTCATCACCACCACGCCGTCGTCCGCCGCGACGATCTGGGTGTCGGGCGATGCGGCGATGCGGATGCCGAAATTCTCGCGTTTGATGTCGAACCGCTCGATGACGATGCCTTCGATTGGGGCGACCATTTCGATGGGTTTGCGTGCGGCACCGCTGCCTGTGCTCTGCCCGAGGCTGTAAGGACCTTCGCCCTCCAGTTCGGCCCGCAGCAGCGAATCTTCGCGGCTGGGCACCACGAGTGTCTTGTTCGTGCGGATGCTGTCCTCCTTGCCCACGGTTCGCACCACCGGAGTCTTGCCCTCCATGATGAGGGCGATGTTGTTGTTATAGGTAATCATGTCGTTCATCATCCGCTCCATGGAATCCAGACGGATGACGCTTTGCATCAGACTCTCGCGCGAGCGGGCCGCTTCGACGCGGTAGCCGGGCAGGAGTTCCAGCACCGGCGTATAGGCTACGATCGACAGAATGAGGATGAAAAGCAGCAGCGCGAAAGCCAGAAACGCGGCGAGCAGACCTGCCGGAGAGATGTGTGTGTACCACTCCTCGACGTTGTCGGTCGCATTGAGCATGCTCAGGCGGCGTTTGCGGGAGAAGCGTTTCCACCACGAGGATATGGAATGAAATGCGTTCATGGTTCTGTTTTTGATCGTTGTTTGCGATTGGACCGAAATCCGCAGGGGTTTCTGCCGGTCGAAAAGCCGGGGCTGTCCGTTTCGTCTTTCCGGTCCGGCATATCGAACGGGGCCGATGGTATTCCTGCCTTTTCGCGCCGGAAAGTTGAATTGTACAAAGGTAACAATAAATCTTTGAATTTAATGCCGGTTTCCTTACCTTTGTACGTTTCTTTGAAACGAGTAAAAAACTGAATATAGTATGATAAAACCGACATTATTGGTGTTGGCTGCCGGCATGGGATCCCGTTACGGATCGCTCAAGCAGATGGACGGGGTAGGTCCCGGCAACGAAGCCATCATCGACTATTCCGTATATGACGCCATTCGTGCTGGCTTCGGCAAGGTGGTATTCGTGATCCGCCACAGTTTCGCTTCCGACTTCCAGGAGGTTTTCACCGAAGAGCGTTTCGGTGGCAGGATCCGCGTGGAGTATGTCTATCAGGAGCTGGATTGTCTGCCCGAGGGGTTCACCGTACCCGAAGGGCGTGTGAAACCCTGGGGAACGAACCATGCGATTCTGGTGGCGAGGGATGCCGTTCACGAGCCTTTCGCCGTAATCAATGCCGATGATTTTTATGGAGCGGAAGCGTTCCGTACCATCGCCGAATACCTTCGCGGATTGGATGGAGCGTCGGGACGCTATTGCATGGTGGCGTACGAGTTGAGCCGGACGCTTTCCGAAAACGGGACGGTGTCGCGCGGCGTCTGTTCGGTGAACGCTGCCGGTGACCTTACGGGAATGGTCGAGCATACGCAGATCGAACGCACGGCGGCCGGGATCGTCGATCACGGTGCGAACGGGGATGAACCGTTGGCCGAAGATACGCCCGTGTCGATGAATCTTTTCGGCTTTACTCCCGATTACTTCGCCCACTCCGAGGCTTTTTTTCGGTCGTTTCTGCAGGAGAGTGCCGGGAATTTGAAAGCCGAGTGCTATATCCCGTCGATGGTCAATAAGCTGATCGCCGACGGCACGGCTTCCGTTCGGGTCCTCCGTTCTCCGGCGCAGTGGTTCGGCGTGACCTATAAGGAGGATAAACCGTTGCTGGTCGCCAATTTGAAGAAGATGATCCGGGTGGGGATTTATCCCGAATACTTGTGGCGATAGACAAATCGTCGTCGGTCCGGTAATGGAAAATCGCCGATCCAAACGGATCGGCGATTTTGATTGGTTTTTCTGCACTCGACGAAGTCGGTTTGCGAGTAGAAGGCTTTTACAAGTTTGGGTGTCGTCCCAAGTCCTGATCGAAAGACCAGGCTATTCCGTTCGTCTTTCGCTTTCTGTGCCCGATGCCCCTGAAAGGCCGCTCGTTGTTGTTACCCGCCACCTGTCAGCCTCTCTAAAACGAGGTTTAGGCTCTCGACCACCTGTCCGCCGGTTCCGATTCGGAGGTATTCGTGATTCCGGGACAGGTGAAATACCCGGGCTTAATCCAGGTAGCCGGCTTCTACCAGTTGTTGGCGGATTTTCACCCAGTCGGCTACCGGACGGGCTACGCCGTCCATAAAGCGGATCGGACATCCCAGTGCACTGTCGTCAATATAGAGGTCGGCGTGGACTTTCGGCGACGAAGTCCAGGACTTCTGCCCGGGATTCTCGTTGATGGCGTACAGCGGAATTTTCTGTTCCTTGAACCATTGGACGGCTTTTTCGAGCAGTTGTCCGCTGCGCATAGTGTACAGGATGAGTTTGCAGTCGTTCGCCACGAGCTCCTTGAGTACGGGAACCGCACCTGCGTCCATCCCCATATGCGGATAGGCGTGTGTCACGACGGTTCCGTCGAAATCGATCGCTATGATTGCTCCTTTAACAGCCATATCGGTTATTTCTTTTGAAATTTATTACGTGTCCATTCGCATAATTTGCCCCAGAAACCTTTTTTTGTCGTGGTTTCCTCTTCGTCGAGGCCGTACCCGTAACCATAGCCGTAGCCATAACCGTACCCGTGACGCTTTGTCGAGCTGGCCCCGTTGAGGATGATGGCCATGTTGTGGAATTTCTTTTCGCGGTACAGCCGTTCGATATCCGGCAACTGACGACGGTCGAGCAGGCCTTCCCGTACTACGTAAATGCTGAGGTCTGCCAGGCGGTCGGTGATGATGGCGTCCGCTACGGCCATTGCCGGGGTGCTGTCGATAATTATGTAGTCGTAGTGGAGTTTCAGTTCCGCGATCAACTCTTCCATCCGCTGGCTCAACAGCATTTCGCTCGGGTTGGGCAGCTGGATGCCGGCGTAGATGATGTCGAGTTTTTCCGACAGTTTGGATTTGCGGATGATTGCCTGAAGCTCCGTGCTTCCGGACAGGTAGCTCGAAACCCCGTTGGTATTACCGCCGTGCCCCATCTGTTTGGAGAAGGTGCGGCGCCGCAGGTCCAGATCCATGATGACGACCTTCTTGCCCGTCGTGGCGAACGTCATGGCCAGGTTGATCGAAACGAACGTCTTTCCGGCGTGGGGATTCGACGAGGTGACCATAATGACTTTTATCTCGCCCTTGCCCAGGTTCATGAAGTTCATGTTCGAGCGGATCATGCGGAAAGCTTCCGACACCGGATCGCGGCCGTTTTCGCGTACGACGAAGCTGCCCCGTTGTTTTTCTCCCGAATATTGCGGAATATCCCCCAGGAACGGAACCGCAAGGTTGTCCTCGATGTCCTTCCTCCCCCGGATCGTGGTGTCGAGTATCTGGATCAGGTAGATGATCAGGAAGGGGATGCCCAGTCCGAACAGGAAGGCGATTCCCGCAATCAGCACGGTATTGGGCGACACGGGGCGCGGGGAACCGTATGCACTGTCGATCGTGCGCGAGTTGCTTTCCGTGATGACCATGGTGATGGCGTTCTCCTCGCGTTTGTTGAGCAGGTAGAGGTAAAGTTCCTCCTTGATTTTCTGCTGACGGACGATGTCCAGAATCTGTTTTTCCTGCGTCGGTACCGAGGATATTCGTTGATTGGTCAGCGCCTCTTCCTTTCGTAAAGCGGCCAGTTGGATCTGCAACGTGGAGATATAGGAATCGAGCGTCGCGATGATCGACCGGCGTGTGGAAGCCAGTCCGTTGCCGAGATTCTGAATGATCGGGTTGTTCTCCGAACTCTCGGAGTTGAGCTTCATATAGCGTTGCAACTCGGTATTGTAGCCCTCTATCTGGGAGTTGATCGCGGGGCTGTTGATCGAGAGCGTTCCGGGAATCAGTTCATTGGTTTTGGTCGGGTCCAGCAGGTATTCTTTGAGGAATTCCGTCATTCGGATCTGGTTTTCCAGCGAGAGGCCGTCGGTTTTATATTGGGCGCTTTCGGTAATCGTCTGCTCGGCTTCCGATACGATATCATATATTTTGTTGTCTTTTTTGAATTTTTCGATGTTGCGGTCCACTTCGCTCAGTTCTTCGGAGATGATCTCCAACCGATTGTCGATGAATTGTCCCGTGCTTTCTGCGATCCTCCGTTTGTCGTCGATCGCATCTTTTTCGTAAACCGCGATCAGCGTATTGATGACATCTTCCGCTTTTTTGGGAACGGAACTTTTCATAGAAATGGTGATGATCGAGGCCTGTTTGTTGGCTACGAAACTTTTGACTTCATGCTGGTAGAACTGCGTTACTACGCCCAAGTTGCCTTTGGTGACCCGGATCGGAGCCTTTTCGTAGTAATCGGGGGACATATAGAGAGTCGGCCGGATAATCATTTGGCCGACAGGCGTGGAGATCGTATCGCCGAATACGGCCGAAATTTCCTGCTTGAATTTCTGTTTGTCGGGACCGAATATTTCGAAGTAGTTGAGTTTTACGATGCTGTCGGGGCGCAGCGAAACTTCGAACCGGAATCCCTGCCGGTCGTTATCGTTGATGAACTCCACTGCGATCGGACTTTGCCCGTAGAGATCCTGGGGACGTAATCCGTCCTTCGTTTCGTATTGAACGGTCAAACCCAGCTGTTTGACCACTTCCGTCATCAGGCGGCGCGATTGGAGAATATAAATTTCGTTGTCCACATTGCGGCGCTGTGACAGGCCCGCCAGGTCGCTCAGGGTCGCCAGGTCGGTATCCCCTCCCTTGCGGCTGTCTTTCACGAGGATGTTGGCCGTGCGGCTGTATATTTTCGGGGTGCGTAAAATGTAGATGTAACCGCATCCGACGCAAACGAATACCGGGATGACGAACCAGTACCAGTTGGCGATTACCGTCTGGATCAGATCGTGCACCGAGAAAGTAATGTGTTCCTCCTGCTTTGTATCGCTGTTCGCGGAGTTCGGGTTGATATTGTTAGGTGTCATGCCTTGTTGTGAAAATTAACGGGTGAGTGTGACGATCAGAGTCGCTACGGACACGGCGGTACTGATCAGCGAGATATAGAAACTGCGGTTCTGGCTGATTTCGCCGGCCTGGGCCCGGTACTTGTTCGGCTTCACGTAAATTACGTCGTTCTGCTGGAGATAGAAATAGGGCGAATCGTAAATGTCCTGCGAAGTCAGATCGAGAGATGCTGTGGTGCGGACGCCGTTTTCCTCCCGGATTACCTTGACGTCGGAGCGCACGCCGTAGATGGTCAGATCACCTGCCAGCGACAGGGCGTCCAACAGGGAGATGCGGTCGTTGGTGATGTCGTACTGTCCGGGACGGGCGACTTCTCCGATGACCGAGATTTTCATATCGGCGAACTGTATATTGACCGTCGGGTCGCTGATGTATCCGCCTTCCCGGATTTTGTCCGCGATTTCCTGAGCCAGTTCGCTGCGGGTCTTGCCCTTGCATTGAATGGGGCCGATGATCGGCATATCGAGGTCGCCGTTTTCATCGACGGTCCTGATCTGTAACGACGCACTGTTCGACGAATAGGTCGAAAGAGGCGTTCCGGTCAGGGAGTTGAGAGAGGTCGATGTATTGAACGGCGCAGCCAGTTCCGGGTCCCGGCTGTTGACCACGACGGTCAGACGGTCCAGCGGCTTGATGCGTATTTGATAATCCTGGGCGATTTTGATCTGCTCGTCGGCTTGAGTGTCTTGCAGGTAGATCACGCGCTTCTGGGAGGCGCATGACGCAAAAACGACGACCCCGAGCAGGAGGGCGAAGGCCTTTATTCGTTTCATTTCGAAATAGTTTTGTAGTACACGTGTAATTTTGGTATGCAAAGGTAGAAAAAATATATGAATGGGAAAGGTTTTTGTTTGCTATATTTGCGATTACTGTATTTTATAACGCTAAAAGAGACGATTGATTATATGATGAATGCTGTGTGGAGTCGGAATGCCGTGTTGTACGAGATGAACCTGCGGCAGGCGACGCCCGAAGGAACGCTTGCCGCCGCTGCGGAACGGCTCGGTTTTTTGCGGGATTTGGGCATCGATGCCGTTTGGCTGATGCCTCATTATCCCATCGGGGAGGTCGGTCGCAAGGGATCGCTGGGTTCCTATTATTCGATTCGGGATTACCGGGCTGTCAATCCCGAACTGGGGACGCTGGCCGATTTCGACGTTTTCGTTCAGAGGGCTCACGCCTTGGGAATGAAGGTCCTGATCGACTGGGTGGCCAATCACACTTCGCGCGATGCCCGCTGGCTCGCGGAATGTCCGTCCGACTGGTACGAGCGGGACGCTTCGGGCCGGCCCGTCGTTCCTAACGGGTGGGACGACACGGCCAAGCTCGATTATACCAATCGGGCCGTCTGGCAGGGACAGATCGACGCCATGCGTTTTTGGCTTGCGGAACACGGGGTGGACGGTTTTCGCTGCGATATGGCGATGCTGGTTCCCATCGAATTTTGGCAGGAGGCGGCACGGCGGTTGCGGGCGGTGAAACCCGACCTGTTCCTGCTGGCCGAAGCCGAGGAAGATTCCCTGTTCGACCGGGCTTTCGACGCGTCGTATGCCTGGCGGCTTTATCACCTGATGAACGACGTGGCGCAGCAAAAGTGCCGGGTCGATCGTATTCGGGAGTATCTCTATGCCGATCGGGAGCACGTCCCGACCTGGGCCTTGCGGCTGATGTTCACTTCGAATCACGACGAGAACTCCTGGAGCGGGAGCGAATTCGCCCGTCTGGGGCCTGCCGTGCGGGTCATGACGGCCCTGACGTTTCTGCTGCCGCAGTCGCTGCCGTTGGTTTACACGGGGCAGGAGTTCGGTTACGACCACTCTTTCGCCTTTTTCGACCGGGACCCGCTGCCCGCTTGCGAGCCGAACGAAACGACGGAGTTCTACCGGCGGCTGATCGCTTTGCGGCACGATGCTCCGGCTCTCGCTTCCGGGGAGCGGGGCGGCTCCTTCGTCGAAATCCGCAACAATGCCGAGGATTGCCTGCTGACTTTCGTGAGGGAAACTCCGGAAAATCGGGTAGTCGCCCTGTTGAACGTGTCGCCTTATGAAGTCCATGCCGATTTCGATACGGGAATCTACGCCGGAGGCTATGCGGACGCCCTGACGGGCGAACGCGTACAGCTCTGCTCGCATGTCGATGAGCGGATGCCGGGCTGGAGCTTCCGGATTTTGACACGGCCGATGTAGATAGGCCGGATTTTTTCGTACATTTGCCGGCGACGGGGAGGCCGTTTTGCGAAGCGGCAATGGCTTCCCGGTTTCGGAAATGCGCATATAATATAAGTTGCATTAGTAGGTTTAGTAGGACGATGAAAAAAATAATTCTGACGATATTTTGCCTCGGAATGCTGTTCCCGCTTCTGGGTTCGGCTGCCCGGCCGTACGGTGTGGAGGAGATTCCCAACGTGCAGGTCGGCAACCGTTATCGGTTCACGTCGAATCCCGACGGGGTTCTTTCCCCTTCGGCAGTCGCCGAGATCGACTCGCTTTGCTATTCGCTCAGGCATCGGGCGCTGGCCCAGGTCGCCGTGGTCGCTGTGGAGGATATTCGCGGAGATGATCTTTTCTCCTTCGCCCATACGCTTTTTTCCCAATGGGGTGTCGGCCGCGCCGATTCGGACAACGGACTGGGCATTCTCTTGGTCGTCGATCGCCGGGAAGTGCGGTTCGTGACCGGACCGGGACTGGAAGGTGTCTTGCCCGATGCACTTTGCAAGCGGATCCAGATGCGTTACATGCTGCCGTATTTCCGGGAGGGAGATTACAGCGCCGGCATGGTGGCGGGGCTGCGTGCCGTGGCATCGGTGCTTGAGGGCAGCGAGCTCGATCTGGGCGGCAACGACGATTTCCGGGCAACGGACGATTTGCCGGCGTGGGCGGTTTTCCTGATCGTCTTTCTGGTCGTCTTCGTGCCGCTGGGCGTCATGCTGGTCGGATTCTACCGTTCCAGACGTTGTCCCCGGTGTCGTGCTTTCGCGTTGGTGCTGCAATCGCGGAACCTCGTCGGGCAGACGGACCATTACAACCTGTTCGAAGACACTTACCGTTGCGGCAAATGCGGTTTCGTCGTGAAGCGGCAGTCCCGAAGTGCACGCAGCGATAACAACAACCATCGCGGGGGCGGGGGTATGTGGATCGGAGGTTTCGGCGGCGGACACGGTTCGGGCGGCGGCTTCGGTGGAGGTTTCGGCGGCGGCAGCTTCGGTGGCGGCGGTGCCGGTTCCCGTTGGTAAATTTGGAAATTCACTAAAAAACGATAGAAAAAATGAAAAAAGTTATCTGGATCGTAGTGGTCGTACTTGTGGTGCTGTTCATCAGCGGCTCCTGTTCGGCCTATAACAGAATGGTCACGGCCGAAGAGACCGTCAATACGACTTGGGCCGATGTCGAGGCGCAGTACCAGCGTCGTTCCGACCTGATTCCCAATCTGGTCAATACCGTCAAGGGCTATGCTGCGCACGAGCAGTCCACTTTTACCGAGGTGGTCGAGGCCCGTGCCCAGGCCATGTCGTTCAAACTGGATGCAGCGGACCTGACGCCCGAGAAGCTGGCCGAGTTCCAGCAGGCGCAGCAGAAGGTGGGTTCGGCTCTGGGGCGCCTGATCGCCGTTGCGGAGCAATATCCCGACCTGAAGGCCAACCAGAATTTCCTGGAGCTGCAAGCCCAACTGGAAGGAACGGAAAACCGGATCGCCGTGGCCCGCACACGCTTCAACGATGCGACCCGGCAGTATAACGTGACGATCCGCCGCTTCCCTGCCAACCTGATCGCCGGCATGTTCGGCTTCGATCAGAAAGCCTATTTTGCGGCCGAGGAAGGTGCGCAGACCGTACCGGAGGTGAAGTTTTGAGATTCCGGCCTGTGAACGGCGGTGCGGCGATCCTGAAAGGTCACCGCACCGCGTTATGTGTCGAGGTCGTAAATGGGATTTCGCCGGTCCTCCGAAGGCTTCGGCCGTGGTGCGAACCCTTTTTTGCCGCAGGGAGGTATTGATAAAAATTTCGGGGATCGCGGTTAAAATACCCGATAAATTTTTGTACTTTTGTTCCTTGAATTATCGTGGATAATTGTGACCATACCTTATGTTAAGCGTTTTATTCTACCTTTTCCTGTTCGTTATCTGCACTTTTTTTCTGGTATTGTCCGCCGTGGCGTTGCTTTTGACGTGGCCTTTCGACAAATCCCGGAGGATCGTGCACGAACTGTCCCGGATATTGGTCCGTATTTTCTATGCGGTTCCGCCTCTGTGGAAGTTCCGGGTTACCGGCAGGGAGTATATCGACCGTCGCAAACCGTACGTTATCGTGGTCAATCACCAGGCCGGTTTGGATATTCCGACCCTCTATTTCGTGCCGCTCAATTTTCGGTGGGTTTCCAAGCGGGAAGTTTTCAAGGTGCCGTTTTTCGGTCAGTTCCTTTTGCTGCACGGGGATATCTGCATCAACCGGAGCCATGCCACGGCCGCGATGGAGAAGGTGATCCGCGACGGAAAGCTGTGGCTTTCGCGCGGCGCTTCGGTGGCGATCTTTCCGGAGGGCACGCGTTCGCACGACGGCGCAATCCATCGTTTCAAGGCGGGGGCTTTCACGCTGGCCCGCGAGGCCGGCGTCGAGATCCTGCCGGTGGTGTTGTACGGTACGACCACAATGATCGGCCGCAACGGGATGTTCAACTGGCGCAATAAATTGACGGTAAGTATTCTGCCGCCAGTGAGCGCCGAACGGGTCGCCGCTGCCGATCCGAAGGAGCTGATGGAGCAGGTGCGGGCGTCGATGTGCGTAAGGCTCGCCGAAATCAAGAAACAGAAATAAACGATTATGTCCGATAAAAAGATAGATAACACCAGCAACAGCTATGGCGACGATGCCATTGTGACCCTCTCGCCGAGGGAGCACATCCGGTTGAGGCCGGGTATGTATATCGGCAAGCTGGGCGACGGCTCGCAGGCCGACGACGGCATTTACGTCCTGATCAAGGAGGTGGTGGACAACTCTGTCGATGAGTTCATCATGGGCGCCGGCAAGCAGATCGACGTGACGGTCGAGGACGACATCGTGACTGTCCGCGACTACGGGCGCGGTATTCCGCTCAAGTCCCTCGCTGCGGCCGTCAGCGAGATGAATACCGGCGGCAAGTACGGCGGTTCGGCCTTCAAGAAGACCGTCGGACTGAACGGTGTCGGCGTCAAGGCCGTCAATATGCTTTCGAGCGAATTTACCGCCCGTTCGGTGCGCGACGGCGAGGCCCGCACGGTGACTTTCGCGCAGGGGCTCGAGCAGAGCGACCGCTGGGAGAGCGGCGTGCAGGAGAAAAACGGTACGTTTATCAGTTTCCGTGTGGACCGGGAGGTGTTCGGCGACTATTCCTACAATCTGGAGTACGTCGAGCAGATGATTCGCAACTATACTTACCTCAATCTGGGGCTGACCTTCCGTTTCAACGGTCAGAGCTATGTTTCGAAGAACGGCTTGCTGGACCTTCTGGGCGAGAACATGACCGAGGAGCCGCTTTATGCGCCGATCCACCTTTCGGGCGAGGATATCGAAGTGGCCATCGCACACGGTACGGGTTACGGCGAGAGTTACTATTCGTTCGTCAATGGACAATACACCTCGCAGGGCGGTACGCATCAGGCGGCTTTCCGTGAAGCGATCGCCAAGACCATCAAGGAGTTTTATCACAAGGATTACGATCCTTCGGACATCCGCACGTCGATCATCGCCGCCATTTCGGTCCGTGTGACCGATCCGGTGTTCGAGTCGCAGACCAAGATCAAACTGGGCTCGAAGGAGATCGAACCGGGGGTTCCGCTGCGCAACTTCATCGTCGATTTTCTGGCCAAGCACTTGGACGACTACCTGCACAAGCACTCCGAGACGGCCCAGATTCTGCAAAAGAAGATCGTCGAGAACGAGAAGGAGCGCAAGGCGATCTCCGGTATTCAGAAGAAAGCCCGCGAAACGGCCAAGAAGGTGTCGCTCAACAACAAGAAGCTGCGCGACTGCAAGATACATCTGACGGACAAGAACGAGCTGGCCGAGGAGTCGATGATCTTCATTACGGAGGGTAATTCGGCATCCGGTTCGATCACCAAGAGCCGCGACGTGCGTACGCAGGCG
>ERZ779956.1265-NODE-1265-length-11826-cov-2.067284_pt1 | contig 11826 bp, 10 predicted proteins | sample MGYA00511940_ERZ779956 | MGnify/ENA primary metagenome ERZ779956 (study PRJEB29588, sample SAMEA2154992) | human gut metagenome | biome: human gut; feature: human-associated habitat; material: faeces | place: Denmark | collected 2008/2010 ...
TGGCTCAAAGCAGTCAAGTCCCGTCTCCTTAAATGCATGCATGAGATATCTTCTTCTCTGGTCATAAGCTTCAACCATCTTATTAACTTCCATATCACAGTTTTTAAGAGCTTCTATTGCAGCAAACTGGCTGTTAGTAGGTGCACACATAATTGCAAACTGATGAAGCTTAGTCATCTGGCTTATAATTTCCTTTGGACCGCACGCATATCCAAGTCTCCACCCTGTCATTGCAAATGCTTTAGAAAAGCCATTAATAACGATAGTTCTCTCCTTCATCCCTGGAAGACTTCCTATTGAGCAATGCTCTCCATTATATGTAAGTGCTGAATATATCTCATCTGATATAACATATATATCCTTCTCAATTATGACAGGTACAAGCTCTTCAAGCTCCTCCCTTGTCATAACAGCACCTGTTGGATTATTAGGAAATGGCATAACAAGTACCTTAGTCTTATCTGTTATACTGGCAAGCAGCTCTTCCTTAGTAAGCTTGAACTCATTCTCTTCCTTTAGTTCTATTATCACTGGCTTTGCATCAGCCATAATTGCACATGGAAGATAAGATACATAGCTTGGCTGTGGTATAAGCACTTCATCCCCTGGGTCACACATGCATCTTAATGCAACATCAATTGCCTCACTTCCACCTACTGTTATAAGTACTTCCTTCATAGGATCATAATGAAGGTTCATCTTTCTTGCAAGGTAATTACATATCTCTTCTCGTAATTCCTTAAGACCTGCATTAGATGTGTAAAATGTTCTTCCCTTCTCAAGGGCATATATTCCTTCTTCTCTTACATTCCATGGAGTATCAAAATCTGGTTCGCCTACTCCTAACGAAATTGCATCAGGCATCTCACTTACAATATCAAAGAATTTTCTTATTCCTGATGGCTGTATGCCTGTTATTTTCTGTGATAATGGGTTTCTCATGGTGTAATCAGCATCCTTTCGTCTTTAGCCTCGTCCTCTATTATTGTTCCATAGTCCTTATACTTCTTAAGCACAAAATGTGTAGATGTGCTAAGGACTGAATCTAATGGTGCGAGCTTCGCCGCGACGAACTGAGCCACTGACTTCATTGATTTGCCTTCTATAATAACAGTAAAGTCAAAGCCTCCTGACATGAGATAAACTGATGTTACTTCATCATATTTGTACAGGCGCTCTGCAATACTGTCAAAACCTAATCCTCTCTGTGGAGTAACCTTAACCTCAATAAGTGCTGTTACTTTCTCTTCACTAGTCTTATCCCAGTTAATGACCGCATTATATCCGCAGATAATATGTTCCTTCTCCATATCCGCTATTTCATTGGCAACCTCTGCTTCAGAATAGCCAAGCATAATAGCCATCTCCTTAAGGTCTATCCTTCCATTCTTTTCAAGAACATCAAGAATCTTCTCTCTCATAACGCAATCCTCCTGCTAATTATATAAATCTGTATATTTCATCCTGTTCAGGAAGCCCTAAATATCTGTCTTCCTCTGTATTGTGAATAATCCGGTTGTTACCATCAGTTATCTTACCAATGACAGCGGCCTCAATTCCATTCTGCTTCATTATATTTACTATATCACATCCATTTTCACATGTCATTAACAAACATCCCATAGAATCCAATATATATGGATTGATATTAAATAATTCACATATTTCAATTATTTCCTGTTTTACGGAAATATGCCTCAAATCTATATCCAGACCTGTACCTGAATATTCGGCCATATCCCACAGTGCTGCAAATATGCCGCCTTCCGATGCATCATGCATTGCCCCGTCAATATTCTGCTTTATAAATATCTGTGCCTCTTTAGCTATAATGAGTTCTTCATCAGCAGCAAATGCCTTATTAATAACGTCCTCTGGCAAAACATTAAGTATCTCATCCCTTTTGTGTGATATAACAGTTCTAATACCACTCATTCCTATATGCTTTGTCATAACAATATCCTGCCCTGCAACAGCTTTCTGATGTGTTCTGAGCTTATGCCCAATTGCAGTAACAGAAACAACCGGACTGTTAACATTCGGACATACTGTAGTATGACCTCCTGCAATTCCTACACCAACAACCTGACACTGTCTGTCAAGTTCCTTTATTATCTCCTTAAGACGTATTTCCCTTGATTTCTCATCTATTATAATTGTATTCATAATACAATCAGCCGCACCACCTGCGGCACTTATGTTATTAACTGCCCTATATACAGCCAGACTTCCTGTTGCAGCAGCTGCAAGCGTATCCCATCCCTGATTATGTATATGCGCCGCATCCTGTCCATATGCCGGTTTTGAAGTATTTCCTCTCCTGCCAAGCAGTTTGAAAACAGACCTGTCAAGAATTGTATCAGACACTTTTCCTCTTTTCATATCACTTATCTCTCCAAAAATGTTGCATAAAATTGTTAATAATTCTATACTCTTATATAGCTTCTTCAGTGAAGCAATTCAATATTAAGGTATAAGATATGCAACCATAGGAACAACCATTGCTACAATCAGTATCAATATAAGTATTCCGGTAAAGCATCTTTTTGTTTTCTTATTATTGAAATTAATCATAATTACCTCCACACAATTAAGCAGCGGGGCTACACGAAAAGGAATATATTCATGCATTTTATACTGCCATATTTTATCATACTCATAATCATCCTTCAGTTTGCCATAAAAAGAAGCTCCAGGAATCACAAATCAAGAAATCAGCAATTCCTTGAACGTGAATCAAGAGCCAATCAGGTACGCCGTAAGGACATTAGCAATCTTAATTATATATCAATTCCGGATAATCTTCCACTGATTAATTCCGGTAATGAAACATTTAACCAGTTACTTTCCAATAATTCTGGCATGATGCGTTCATACAACACAATTACAGGACTTAAAGATAAGAAAATACTTAACCTTACCGGAATAAGCAACACTGAGCTTAAGCTGTCATATGGAGCTGCTAATCTTACAGAGCTTACTGAATATGATGACAATTTCACTACACTCATAAAAGCAATCGCTTCATTAGGTCATGCGCTTATTGATAACAACGACACAGCTGATGCCCTTTCATTCCTTGAGTACGGAATCAGCATTGGCTCAGATATATCCTCAAACTACATTGACCTTGCAATAATATATGCTGCAACAGACAGATTTGACGATATCAGAAAACTAAAAGAAAAAGCTGGAATGCTTAAAAGTCTCAGCCGTGATAATATTATTGAGCAGCTTAACAATATGCTAAAATAGCACAGTACGAATTATTTTCCATACTGTGCTATTATTGTATCAATCTGTCTTGACGCCATGCTTTTCGTCATCTCTTCAACCGGAATCTCCAGATTAATATTGTGCTTTTCTACAAGAGCTGCAAGATATCTTCTCTGAGGCGGCGTTATAGGTGAATCTTTCTTTACAACGTATACCAGCTTCGTAGTATTGCTGAAACTATTATCTTCTGGCTTTAATTTTTCTAATTTCCCATAAAGTACACTTGCACTCACTGCATCATCATAAGCCCTGTGTGACCTTCCCGGATCAATATTAAAATACTGGCACAAAAAAGACAGATTCTTATGTTCCAGCTCCGGAAGAAGCCTTCTGGCAATCTTTAATGTATCTATTCCATCATCAGTAATAGTATATCCATTATTGACTGCTGCTCTCTTAAGAAAACTGAAGTCAAATGTAACATTATGTCCAAGTATTGGCCAGTCACCTATAAAACGTGTTATGTCTCCTATAATTTCTTCAATTCTCGGCTTACCTGCCAGCTCTTCATTATGTATGCCTGTAAGCTCTGTTATGCGCTCACTTACACTTATTCCCGGATACACAAGCGTAGAATACTTCTGTGTTATCTGACCATCTTCCACTCTTGCCATTCCAACTTCAATAATTCTGTCAACAGCCGGATTAAGACCTGTAGTCTCAATATCCAGTGCAACATATCTGTTAATCATGTTTTCTCTCTTTCAGGAATATTCTTCCTATGTAATCACCTATAATAGCAAGGAAATTCATGTCGCTCTCTGCCCATTTCTTATCAAGCTTAAATCTTCCATAAGAAATAATATTGTTATTCTTCTTAATATCTCCACCGATAATGTACTGGACAGCCTGAACAATTCCGTATTCAGAATACACTTTATATACTGCTGGAGCCTTTGTTTCAAAAAAGTTGATGTTATCTATTACAAATATGCCATCTTCCCTAAAGTTAGGAATATAATTATCTTCCTTGAAAAAGCTTCCGTCATCATCTGTCATACGCTGGTCACCATACAGAATATGCTTTGTCAGCTCAGTTCTGTCATATATTGCAATAGTATTAATATTAAATGCTACTGCCACAATATCTATCAGTTCCTTTCTTCTTGCGTCATCAGCTTCCTTATATTCTCTGATAATGGTATTAACAATCTCCATCTTATGGTACTTGTAAAACACTTTATCATTAAGGTCAACAATCCTTCCCATTCCATATACATATTCCCTATGAATATCCTCATGGTAAATGATATATCTGTCCTTACCCTTTTCTTTAGCAAGGTAAAGAACCTTATCTGCTATCTTAAATAATTCATCATATCTCTTGGCATCATTAGGATAAGTTGCCGAACCAATTGAACATGTAATCTTAATATTACGCGGATCATCATGATACAGCCATTTTGTATTATTGCGTATCGTTCTTAAAACATTCCTTATTCCCTCGTTATCATTAAGTCCTTCCATAATGATAAACATCTCATCTCCGCCAATTCTTCCACACAATCCTCTGCTTCCAACTGCATCTCTTAAGATATCTGCAACCTTACAAAGAACTTCGTCACCAAACATATGTCCGTATGTATCATTAATAGTCTTAAAATCATCAATATCAATAATAGCAATTGTTACAGTGTGTCCCGGCTGTGAATCTATAAGCTTTCTTACATAATCAGTAATAGCACGCTTGTTAAGCAGGTCTGTACCTGGATCCTTCATATCAGATATTATGTTGAGTTCCTCAACTACATGATTATCTGAACTCTCAAGTATTATAATAGTACCTATAACAATTCTGTTTCCATATGCATCAACAATAGTATTACCTCTTGCAAGACATTTATCCAGTCTTCCAGGCTTATTAAGTATATTGATATTAATCTCCCGCTTGAATAACTTCTCCCCATTAGCAAGTGCCTTGCAGAATCCATCAAGTTCTTTTACCTCATTCAGCCCAAGTACATCAGTCTTTATCTTATCTTCTTCCCATGCATTTAACGTTCCATGGTAAAAAGACATAGTCTGGTGTCCATCTGAAGTCATAAATATATTAAAGTCATCATTAAGTATATCATAAGAAAACAGAACATTTTCACACATGCCAAGATAACTTGAATATCTCTCAATCTGTGAATTAAGGTTATCTATCTGTGCAGTAATTAATGCGGCATCCATAATATTAATGTCATACATATGACCTCTTGTCTCAGATACCCCGCCATCTGTAATTCTTGTTAGCATCCAGTGATATTCGCCTGTCTGATATAACATTCTTACAACAATAAACTTACCAGATTCAGCGTAATCCTTTAACGCTTCTGTGAATCTGCTGACATCATCAGGATGTATATATCTTGTATATACAAAAAGTGCATTATTTCCTGAAATCACTTCAAAATTTTCATCTGCTGTTACAATTGACATTGTCTCATCGATAAGAATGTCCGAATTAACAGTCTCATTAACAGTCTCAGTTTTAAACAAATCTACCATAGCTTAAACCTCTGCTTTATAATTGATAGTGCCCTCTCCCTAATTCACCTGAATTCATCAGGATGTTCCTTTACATATGTTTCATACAGATCTGGTCTGTATTTCTTAGTTCTCTCCAGTGACTTTTCATGTCGCCACTTTTCAATATTAGCATGATGACCTGATAAAAGCACCTCTGGAACAGCTTTCCCATTATAATCTGCTGGTCTTGTGTATTGCGGATACTCAAGCAGACCATCTGAAAAACTTTCTTTTTCAGCAGATTCTTCATTATTAAGAACTCCTGGAACAAGTCTTGAAACTGTATCAATGACAACCATTGCCGGCAACTCGCCTCCCGTAAGAACATAATCACCTATAGATACAAAATCTGTAACTATATTCTCCAATGCTCTTTCATCAATTCCTTCATAATGTCCACAAAGAATAACCAGATTATCCTCTTTGGCAAACTCCTCTGCCATGCTTTGTGTAAATGTATAGCCCTGAGGAGTCATATAAACAACTCTTGGCCTTTTTCCAATGTTCCTTACAATATCCTCATAGCAATCACACACAGGAGCAGCTCTCATAACCATTCCTGCGCCACCTCCATAAGGGTAATCATCCACTTTTAAATGCTTGTCATTAGAATACTCTCTGATATCATAAGCTTTAACGGACATAACTCCCGCTTTAATTGCACGTCCGGTTATACTTGTATTAAGTCCATCCATAATCATATCAGGAAACAATGTCATTACATGAAAATCCATTACTTCACTCCTGCAATTCCATTAAGTAAAAATGCATAATATCCACTCTTAAGATTGTATCCACTGTCTGTATAAGATGATCCAAAATATCCTGAGCCATCCTTGTAAACAGATGCAACATCAATATAAGTTATCCCAAGTGAAGCCGCATTCTCTGAAAACTTATTGTTAAGTGAATCAATATTAGCCTGTTTAACCTTGCTTGAAGATTCAAATCTCTGGCTTACCGGAAGTACAGAAAGAACATATATATCAGCAGCCGGCACTGCACTCTTGACTGCTTCAATAAATTCCTTCTCATACTTATATATATCATCTACAGATCTGCTTCCATAATTAAGGTCATTAATACCAACCATAATATACACTGAATCAGGTGACTGGGATACGATACTGTCAAGATATCCTGTAAGCTTGTCACTTGTCATTGAATTAGATGCTATAACCTGTGCATCAGGAAGAAAACCAAACTGTGAAATACCACTTACAACAAAATCACCAATAAATACAGCCTTGCTGTATGCCGATGAAGATGTATAATCCACTGTCTCCGGTGTACCTGAAACAGATAAAGTCCTGCCTGAAGCAGCTGCTGTTGTCTGCCCGGTTACGTTCTCAGCAGGCTCCTTAGATTCCTGTATCACTGGTGCTGTACTCTCCTGCTGTACAGGAGAAGTTGTTACTTTAGTATCATCCTGCCTGTCGCTGTTCTTATTACTACAGCTCTTTAAAACTATTGCAACTATAATAACTGCCACGACTAACACTGCCAGTCCGGCAATATAATTTCTGTATCTGTTCCACATTCTTTTCTTGCGGTTAAGACTAATCTTTGGTTTATCATTATTAGAATTATATGATTCCATTATAATATTCCTTTCTGTTTCGATTCTGTCTCATTGCATTATAACATTAGTCCTGCCCTTGTGCAAATACAACATACAGCATCACCTCTTCATCTTATGAAGAACCACAGCTGAAGTCTTTCTTAATCCAATATCAAGCCAGCCATTCTGAAGATGATAACCAAGCCCGTCTGTACTGTATCCACCTTCAAATGTAACCAACAGCTGCTCAACATCATCATCAAAACCAAGACCAACTTCCCACGCAGGAATTCTGGCTCTCACCTCATCATCGTTATTATTAACAATAATGATTGCAGCGTCATCACTTGTAAACCTTCCATATGCAACAACATTATATGCTGAATACAGTGACTTATATGAACCTTTTCTTAATACATCATTCTCTTTATGCATCTTTATTGCAACCCTATGGAAATCAATCAGTTCTGTATCCTCATGTCCCCATGGATAAGTTCTTCTGTTATCAGGATCAGTGAATCCACACACACCTGCTTCATCGCCATAATATACAGTAGGCGCGCCTGGTAATGTCATCTGCATAACAACAGCCTCTTTAAACACTGCCTTGTTGACATTATTATTGGCAGCCTCAGGTCCCAGTGTATTAGTTCTTCCAACTGTCCTGTTAGTTCTTGTTAAAAACCTTGAATGATCATGATTAGACAGTTCATTCATAGATATTGCAACACTCTGTCCGCCCATTCTTGCCATATTATGATGCATGGCACCAAAAAAATAGTCTGGATTACCATATGAATCAGGTCTTGCCTCATCACTGTGCTTTTCCATTCCTGTAAGAAACCATGTAACAGGCTCCATAAAAGCATCATAATTCATGATGGTATCCCATTCATCACCCTGCAGCCATTCATATGAATCGCCATAATGTTCTGCAAGAATAATAGCATCAGGATTAGCCTTCTTAACCTCTTCCCGGAATCTCTTCCAGAAATAATGGTTATATTCAGGACTATATCCTAAGTCAGCCGCCACATCAAGTCTCCAGCCATCAACATTGTATGGCGCAGAAACCCATTTTCTTCCAATAGAAAGAATATACTCCTCAAGTTCCTTAGATCCTTCATAATTAAGCTTAGGAAGAGTATCATGTCCCCACCAGCCATCATATGAGTTATTATCAGGCCACTGGTTAGAATAAAATTTAAAGAAATTATGATATGGGCTTTCATACCTTTCGAAAGCTCCCGGAGCATATTCATCAGTACTGTCTCTGTAAATGTGTTCCTTATCCAGCCACTTATTGAACGAACCACAGTGGTTAAACACACCATCTATAATAACCTTCATGCCTCTTGCATGAATCTCCTGCACAACCTTTGCAAAAAATTCATTGCTGGCTTCAAGGTTTGATTTTCTTGTAACTCTGTTAATATATCTTGTAGCATGGGTATTATCCGTGTCACCTTCTTTAAGCACTTCACCCTCATCATCGACAATAACTCCAAAATGTGGGTCAATATAATCGTAATCCTGTATATCATACTTATGATTAGATGGTGATACAAATAACGGGTTAAAATATATAACTTCTATTCCTAATCCCTCAAGATAATCCAGTTTGTCAAGTACACCCTTGAGGTCTCCTCCGTAAAACTCCCTTATTCCCATCTGGGCAGGATACTTATTCCAGTCCTTAACCTGACAGACATGCTCTCCAATATAATTATATTCATCATCAAGCACATCATTACTCTTATCGCCATTATAGAATCTGTCTACAAATATCTGGTACATAACTGCACCCTTTGCCCACTCAGGTGTCTTAAATCCTGGTGTAATCTGGAAATTATAATACGGATTAAGATCTTTAATCGCCCCAATCTGATTGTAATAACACACTGTTCTGCCAAGCTCTACCTTAAAATAATAATATATTTTGTCGGTTCCGACATTAATCTTAGCCTCATAATAATCAAACATGCTCTCTGATCTTACTCTTGTCATAACATGTTCAACATTATCCACAACCAGATATGCTTTATCTACATTATATCTTCCAGTACGCAGCCTTATGGTCACCTCATCACCTGGCACTGGCTCTGCCGGATTTCTGTAATCACTTGTAACATCCGAAAACAACGCTCTTGGATGTAGCGTTGGTCTTGCACTGCACATATAAAAAAGTCTTTTTTCCCAGGCAGCTAAGTTTCCCATTTCCCCGGTTATTCTCATAGAGAATCCTCCTTAGCATATACTATTCTGATTTTATATCTAAAAGTACATTTTAGCAAGTGAAAAGGATTTTTAAACAGCAAAAAAGGCAGCCATGGGGTGACTGCCTTTTTCAGAGAAGGTATTTCTTTTCGATAAGCATTACTGCTTTATCTATAATGTATTGGGGGTTTTTACATTAATTATAATATCTTATTTCCCACAATAAGTGTTCACAAACATCACTAAATTTATTCGGAAATTTTGTGCATATTTACTATGCAATTGTTGTTCACATAATACCATCATCATCTGTACCGCTTCCATTATCAAAAAGCGCTTCAAATTCTTCTCTTGTTACCTTTTCTTTTTCAAGAAGAAGTTCTGAACTCTTCTCTAATACATCCATATGCTCAGATATTATCTTCTTAGCCTGTGCATAACAGTCATCAATAATGTTCTTAACCTCTTCATCAATGGCTGTAGCAATATCCTCTCCATATGGTCTTGTATGTGCAAGGTCTCTTCCAATGAATACCTCATCTTCATCACCGCTTGCATAATTGATAAGACCAAGTCTGTCAGAGCCATACTTGGTAACCATATCTCTTGCTGTCGCAGTTGCCTGCTTGATATCCTGTGACGCACCTGTTGTAATATCATCAAATATCAGCTCCTCAGCAACTCGTCCACCAAGACTTACAATGATATTCTGTAACATCTTGCCCTTGGTATTAAACATCTCATCCTTCTCAGGAAGTGGCATTGTGTATCCCGCTGCTCCCATTCCGGTTGGAATAATAGAGATAGTGTGTACAGGTCCGACATCAGGGAGTACATGGAAAAGAATTGCATGTCCTGATTCATGATATGCAGTAATCTTCTTTTCTTTCTCTGATATAATCTTGCTTCTCTTCTCAACACCGATACCAACTTTTACAAATGCATAGTTGACATCCGCATTAGTAATGAACTTTCTCTTGCTCTTAGCCGCATTAATGGCAGCTTCATTAAGAATATTCTCAAGGTCTGCACCTGTAAAGCCTGCTGTAGTTCTTGCAAGGCTATCAAGGTCAACATCATCACCTAAAGGCTTCTTGGCTGCATGAACATTAAGAATCTCAAGACGGCCTCTTACATCAGGTCTTCCTACTACTACCTTTCTGTCGAAACGACCCGGTCTTAATATAGCAGGATCAAGAATATCAACTCTGTTAGTAGCCGCCATAACGATAATTCCTTCATTGACACCAAAACCATCCATCTCAACGAGCATCTGGTTAAGTGTCTGTTCTCTCTCATCGTGGCCGCCGCCCATACCTGTTCCTCTTCGTCTTGCAACTGCATCAATCTCATCAATAAATATAATACAAGGTGCGTTCTTCTTAGCTTCCTCAAACATATCTCTTACTCTTGAAGCACCAACACCAACAAACATCTCTACGAAATCCGAACCTGATATGCTAAAGAATGGTACGCTTGCCTCTCCAGCAACAGCTTTGGCAAGAAGTGTCTTACCTGTACCAGGTGCACCTGTAAGAATAACACCCTTAGGTATTCTTGCACCAAGAGAAGTATATCTTACTGGATCTTTAAGGAAATCAACTATCTCCTCAAGTTCTTCTTTTTCTTCTTTCAGACCGGCGACATTCTCAAATGTCATATGGTTATCTTCCTCGGTGGAAAGCTTTGCACGGCTTTTTCCAAAATTCATCATTTTACCGCCGCTGTTGTTTGCTGCCGCATTGTTGCTCATAATCATAAACAGAATATAGCACCAAAAATAAGAAGATATGGCAGAAGTGTCATAATCCAGCTCTCTGACGGCACATCATCCACAACAAACTGGGTAAAATCCTTTTCTTTTAATTCTTTCTGGATCTCGTTCACATCTGAGGTATACATCCGTTCCGTAGAACCATCTTTCAGTTTGATATTCAGATAACCGGTCGGTACTTCACGGTTCTGCTCTACCCGGATACTGACAACCTTTTCCTCACGGATGGCTTTCCAGAGATTATTCTGTGTGAAATCACTGGTTGTACTGTTGTTGGTAAATGTATACCACAAAATAATCACAAGCAGGATCAGCATCGCATAGACACCAAATCCTCCAAATCGGGGTCTGTTCTTTGTATTCAATGTACTACTCTCCTTTTTTTAATCCGCATCTTCCACGAATCCGATATACGGAAGATTACGGTATCTCTGATCGTAATCAAGACCAAATCCGACTACGAACTTATCCGGTATCACAAATC
>ERZ779956.1267-NODE-1267-length-11812-cov-11.125287_pt1 | contig 11812 bp, 10 predicted proteins | sample MGYA00511940_ERZ779956 | MGnify/ENA primary metagenome ERZ779956 (study PRJEB29588, sample SAMEA2154992) | human gut metagenome | biome: human gut; feature: human-associated habitat; material: faeces | place: Denmark | collected 2008/2010 ...
TCCGCTTCATCGGCTATACTCCGGAAACGGAACAGATGCTTGAGCGGGAGCGGCAGGAATACACCGCCGCGAAAGAGAAATGGGAAAGGGAGAACGGGCCGATATGTCCGGCTCTGGCATAAGATAAATCATAGTACAGGAGGCGGATTCCATAATCTTCTTCCTGTACCAATTGAATCACTGAAAAAATTTACACCGTTATGAAAACCAGAGTTATCAAATATGACAGGAGCGGCACCAGGGTGGTGAATGCATTTCTTGTTCTTGAACCTGTCGCTGAGAACGTGTTCAAGGCATTCTATAAGGCGGCGGGATATGGAGGGCCGTCGCAAGACATATTTTTTATAGTGTTCCGCATCAATGAGGTCTGTTTCTCTATCGGACAAACTTCCCGCATGTCTTTTGAGCGCGATGAAAACTGCAAGATGCTGGCCGAAATGTGCCGTACATGGGTTCAAAACATTATGAAAAGTGTTGCACGCCATGATTATATAGGGCTGTTGGAAATACGGGTATTCGAGATGCTCGGTATGGATACCGGACCGCTATGGCAGTCACGCAAAGCGGTGGAGAACCGCCGTAAAGAGGAAGCCCGGCTGCGTGAGGAGAAAGCGACGAAGGAAAGAATCAGACGGGAAAAGGAACGTAATGAAATGCTTGAGGAGCAGAAACGCAGGTTCCTTGCAGGTGAAAAGATTCTGCCGGAGCATTTCCTTGAACTTGCCAGACGTGACGGATTTGAAATTCATATAAGGACAAAAGGGACATTCGCTAAATACGTCAGGATGCTCGATAAGAATGGGACCATACACTATGCCAGAACCAAAGGCCGAAGAAAACCTGACTTCACGGGATGCCGGAAAGCAATAATGGACTATCTGAGACTTTTGTCGTCCGAAAGGATTGGGCAGAGACTTATGGAATGTGGGGTGTCTTCAGATTTATGGGAGCAGGTAAGCGACAGTCATAAGAGAATCATCATTCCAATCGGATTGTACATAAACCAGTCAGAGCGAGGCAGCATCATAAACGAGGTCGCCTGCAAGCGGGCAGACCAGACTCTTGTCAAGGAACACGGGAGTGCCCTTGAAGATATGTGTGATGAGAATGGTGGGTTCCTGGAATCATTTCAGGATGAGTTCAATTCTCTTTATGACCGGATTGAAAAGGCATTGACCGATAATTGATATTATATGGCACAAGAGAATATGGGAGGCTGGATGGAATATGCCCGCGAATATGCGAAAGTCCAGCGGGAGATGAAAATTGAGAAATGGGTCTGTATCACCATCGAATATCGGACGGAGGAACGGCAACGGGTCGTCTTGTTCCGCTATGACCTTCCGCGTGATGTATCTGAGCGGCGCCAATGGGTTGTAAGATGGCGCCATGCCCGGCTCCTGTGCCAGTATCCCAAAGAGAATGTTCAGACTTATTTCTCATATTATGACAAGCGCACTGGATTAAGCATGGATTTCGGATCTATCCTTTCCAGATTGTCTGCGGCAAAGGCTCAAATTACCATAGCACGACGCAAAGAACAGGAATATCTGGCATACCAACGACAGAACAATATGTTTTTCGATGAGGCGGAAGATGAAACGCTTGCAAAGTTCCGCCGGAAGCTGCAAGCTAAGATTGAAAGATATACCGAACTTGAAAAAGAAATAAGATCTAAATTACAGCTATAATCTTAACTACACAATTGCTGCCATCTATTTCATCAATATACTGACAATATGTTTCCATTCATCTCCTGTTAATTTAGAGTGCTTGGGCTTTAATTCATTCCAATTCTCAAAAGACAGTGAATTTATCATCTTGCGTAGTTTTGAGAACGAATATTGTGATATTGGCTGGGTAATTATTTTAGATAGAGATAATGACAACGAGCGAGGAATACCTAACATTCGCATGGCTAAAGATGGATTATTATCCACACCATAATAAACATATGATGGAATATAGGAATCCCTCATCTCATTTTCGTTTCCTTTAACAATGCCTTCAAGCGCACTAAGTCCCCATGATGCCTTAAATCGTAACTGATTCATATATGAAACAAAATCGGTTAAACGAATATCTGCATCATCTGCTGCAAAATGAGGGTGAATAGAAGATATTGCGTTTATCTTATCTCCTTTAACCCATCGTATAATCATTTTGGCAACAAGTTCCGGATTAAACGGCGCAGCCTTATCATCTGTTCCAAGTCCAGTTTCTCGTAGTTCTGAAATCGCCTTTATCTTTTCAGTTAGATTATTCGGATTCCTCCGATTAAACATCACATTAACTGTCCATGTATCTAAGTCTGCAATAGCAGGGTTAGTGGCTTTTTGATGCATAATCTGCAACACCGAGGGGACAGAAAACCCCGTCTTGTCAGCATATTTTAAAGCACCTATGTTATTTGCATAGCGTGATTGAATTGTCAAATAGATTTGACGGCATAAATCGATAAATTTACTTCTTTGTCGGTCATTGTCCAACATAAAATACACCAACGAATCCTTAAATAAATCATCTATTTCTATTGCATATTCATTGTCGGATACGTTTAATAAATGCACAAAATATTGGAAGATGGGACCAAATGATTCCTTGTATTCATACATTAAAACTTCTATTCCTCTTTCTTTTGCCAAAGTTTCAAGTATGTATTCTCGATCCACAAACAACTTAGCTAAAACACTTGTTAACTTCTCTGCTCCATTGCGAAGAATAGACTTCCCTGTCTCTATATTTTTAGGTGTATTAAATGGGAGTATAATTTTACCAAAATCATCAACAAGAGTACGCCCTGCTCGGCCAGCAATATTCCAAAAGTCATTTGCACTTAATATGTTTTGTCCGCCTCTATGATATGTATCAAAATAAACCGTAGAAACAGGGAAATTAACACCTTCTGCAATTGTCGTGGTTGCACATACAAAATTAATTAACCCTTGACGGATCAAGTGCTCTGTAAGTAGTTTGGTCTCATCGGATAATCCTGCATGATGAACTGCAACTCCTTTTCCTAAGAATCGGGAAAAAGAAGTTGAACAACCTAACTCTTCATCGATATATTTTTGGACTAAACGTATTTCTTCACTATCTATACTATCGTCAATCCACCCATAAATTTTTTCTGCAACCTTATTAGCCGATCCTCTTCCTTTACATAAGATAAGTTCGGTTTTCCCTTTAGCAGAAAAATGACGACAAGAGAATTCTAATATATGATCTTTTGATGTTGTCGATTTTAAAGGGTATGGATTTTTAATTTCCTTTTCATCATCCTGATATAGATTGAAACTATAAGCAGATTGTAATAATCTAAACTTTGCTTTCTTTTTAGTGGCAGTTAAACCTATAATAATTTTTTCAGATGGCTTCCAGTCGACATTAATTACATTTCCACCTCCAAGCCATTCTGTCAACGCTTCTTTATCTCCAGGCAAGAACGGAGACAAAAGCATATATTTTGCGTTTGGCCGTTCTCTTCTCAACATTGAAATCAGCAACTCGAGTTTTGCGCCCCTTTCTCCGTTTTCAATTGTATGAGCTTCATCAATTATAAATAAAGATACGTCCTCAACAGAAGAATGAGATCTACGAATAAGCAAGTCTAATTTTTCTGGGGTGGATACAATTATATCGACATCATCAGCTATCAGAAAATCAGCCTCAGTCGGATCAATTTCACTCGCTGACGATGTGCGTTCTACATTAAGACCAATTGCAGACAAGTCCTTTCGCAAATCGAAATAAACCTGATTTACTAATGCTCGTGATGGTACAACATATACAACCTTGGCATCTTTTCTTAAAGATTTTGTTAAAACAATATTGAATTCCGCCAACATTGTTTTTCCTGCACTTGTAGGCATTTGTACTATCGACGCATTTGCATATACATCAAATAGATTCTGTTGCATTGCTTGCCTTTGAGAAGGCAGAAGTTCCAAAATATTTTGGGAGCTTTTAAATGTGCAAAGTTTCTTTATTTGGTCTTGAAATGCTGTTCCATTCCAAATAGAATTACGGATTAAACATAATAAATCTTGGTATATTATATAAACAAAATCTCTTAACCGAATATTAGAAGGCATAATCTCTAACGCTATATCGATATGTTGTCTCACAACATTATCAATGCGTTTTTTGTATTCGTATCCATTTATAAGATATTCAGCAGTTTCAGTTATTGCTTTAGAGGTATGGTATAAGCTAACTAAAATAAGTGCCTCTTCTTTTTGTGTCTGGATATCAAATTTGCTTAAATATTCATCTTCAAATTTCGATTGTTCGTTTTGCAATTTAGATATTTCAAAGATGGCTTTACGAATATCCTCAAAACCATTACTTTTCCTAATTAGGAAAAAAAGAGACTTTAAGATTCCTGAAAATACGCGTTTCTCCCAGGACTTTTCCTCTTTATCAAAATCTGCATACTCTTTTAAGTCTATCCGAGCCGAAATAGTTTTATCTAAAATAAGTGCAAGACTGGATAAATAGAAATAGTAAATTAATGCCTTATCAGAGATATCATATCCCATTATTTTATCAAAGATATTAAAATCTTCGACACGGCTAAATTGAATGTTCTTTAAGAGCTTATATGCATATTCTATCCACTTTGAATCGGCATTTTCTTTAAAAGAAAGACCTATCAATAAAAAAGCAAGACGACATGACAATTCAATCTCAGAAGAGTCCAAAATAAAATCTTTTGGACATAATGATTGAAGATGATATGTTTGATTGCTCTTATTTAATAGAGCTTTAATATCATCATCATTGAGAATTTGTTGTATGTAATCGAGATTATTCATTGTACCATTTCTTTTACTTTTTGATAAAACAATTCAACTGTTTCATCAATAGTTTTTTCCGTAAATGAAAAAATGGCAAAATCAATCATTCCAGGTTCAAATTCATGCGATAGCGATTGCATCTTCCCGAAATCCTTGGTTTCATCTACACATTGAAAATCCCGCACAAGCCCACATCCATAGGTTATATCATACCTATCAGTATTTTGCTTTTTCATATTTATCACAACTCCAGCTATAACCAAAAAATGATTATTAGAAGGCAATCTGCGTAAATAATCCGTGAGCCGCTGTAAAACCATACCAGTATTATCGTGATGACTTTTTTGAGACATATATATTGAGTCATCATTTTTGTCGACAACATGAGGCGGATTTTCTTTTTGGGAAGACACCTTTGCTTCTCCAATTAAAATATTCACCTTATCAGGTTCGGTTCGATATCCTATGGCATCAAAACCTCGTCCAGGCAAATCAAATCTCTCACGATAAGAAATATTCTTTATTGGAATTAAGAATCTACGATCCTCTGATATTTTTTCTTCGAAATAGTATGTTGTTAGTAATTCGCCAAGATCACTTCTATATATATCCTTGAATGCTACAGGTTTCTCTCCATTGTCTCTTTTTATATCAGGAGCAACTGAATTTTGTCGTATGACCTTTAACAACGAGTTCAGATCAAATCCGCATTCTGTTGATTCTGCTTGTTCTAATACATCTTCACTAATACCATCGAACAACTCCGACCGTTGTTTGATATAACGGTCGGCAAATTTTTCGATGAATCTATCAAAGACTCGTATATCAATCTTATCGAAATGATTCATTAGTGACATTATATATTTAATGTTACAAAGGTACACATTTATTTTGTAGCGTCCTAATTTTCAAGCAAGAAAACACAGGTACTTAATTCGGATTTAATTAGAAATCATTATGAGTTTGTCACTCTATTAATCAATTCTCTCTTGTCCTTCCAAACATTCGTTACACAAACCTTCAATTCCAACACTTCCGTGTCGACCACATTTAAAACAAACACCATCATCTTCTTCAAAAGGGAAGTGAATCCGATCATCAAAATCAAAATCAGACTCTAAAGATCCGCCATCAATATCAATATCACTATAATTATATGCCCCCACAGGATATTCCCAAACATTAAATTTAATATGTATGTCTTTTTTACATTTGGGACAACAGATTTCTCCCTCGGAAACATACTGGTTTTCGATACCCATAGATCTTTCCTCTCCCCCTATACACTCCCATGCCCAATCAAAATCATCACCATCAATTTCTATTAAATGTCCACACTCATCACAAGAAACAAGGAATCCATCAACAGACATTGATTTAATCAATTCCCGTTTCTCTTTATTAATAAGAGAAGCTCTAATTGCTTCTAATCCATGATACAATGGAAGGACATCCTCTTCTTTATGAAACTCTTCAAGTTTGTCAATGAATCTACTCAAAGGATATATCCAACAATCTTTCCCAGTCGAATCACAGAACTCCTTGATTAATTCATGTCGTGGCGTAATAATTCGATTATTCTTATCAATCGTAATATACCAATCTTCTTTGACATCATCACATATAAAAATGATATTTTTCTTCTGTTCTTCCGCAAAGCGAAGAATTTCTTTCCAAATAATTAGATCCCCATAAATTTGTATTCCCTTTTTATCTTTTAGATCCATATAACCCGGAGGGATTAAGTTTCGATAGCGTAGCTCTCCCTCTCGTATAATATCAATAATTTCCGACATAATAAAAGGTTTTCCATGAGGATAGTTGGTTATTGAATTGAGTATTATGTCGTTTTGTTTTGTTGCTTCTATTTGTGTTTTTTGTTTGTGATATTCTGATTTTATTAAGTTCTTGATTTTCTTGAGTGTTTTGTCTAATGTATCCCGATGTTCTTTTAATTCGTTTAAAACAGTTTGGGATATATACGGATGAAAATCTTCATTCTCGAAATTTGATAAAACCTCGTCAAAATCAGGGATAAGATTACATTTAAAAATCGCTTTAGGGTTTTGATAAAACTCATTACAGGGATTCATTATAACCTTTTCTCTATTTTTGAGATATTCATATATTACTTGTGCAGGAATCCAAATGCGACTATTAAATTTATCAAGTATATCTATCATTGCTTTTTGTGAAGATGGAATCAATCCATATAATGCACAAATAGAAGACGTATCAAAAACAAATACGCCATTCTGCCACAATTGGGATTCTCTTTCGGGATCTAAAATAAACCAATGATTATTCATGATATTAGTTTTGTACAAAGGTACTTATTTTTAGCGAGAAATGGACTGTAAAACGTGAAATATCCCTTGAGAAATCCGAAAAATCGGAACCTCAAGGGATATTGTCTGTAGATTACGGAATGAAGAACAGGGCGAACTCGGTCTTGCGGCGTTTCAGCAATCCGGCGTGGCGTCTGCCCTTGTAGCGGCAATAGCTGATGTATTCCTGATATATGTCGCGGTTGCCGGACTCCAGTTTTCGGATAAGGTTGCTTTTGGGTCTTCTGCCGGAGCCTAACAGCCTGTATTCACCCACATTATAAGAGAGGACTGCAAGGAGCAGTTATCCCAACTTCATTATTATCCCAATCAAAGAAGCGTATGTCCTGTAAAACAGATTATTATACGTGATTAAGGTTGGGATAATAATTTCATGCCTATATTTGTGCTGGCACTAAAGCCAAATACATATATGGATATAGAACAATTAAAATTTACCCACCAAAAGTTGCTTGATCATTTGGAGAGTTGCAACTACAACAAAGTATATGTAAAGGAGGTGAAGATAATCCTTGCTGCTTTGTTTGATGAAAAATCCCCAATCCTATCCTATGAGGACTATTGGGAACGCATCGTGAATAGCCGGAGATACACAAAGTTTACTTTGGATCTTAAGAGAATGTATCTCAATACAGTAAGAGCCTTTGATGAATACGGACATCTGCCGAATGGGCGTCCTTGTGCAAAATTACTTTTTTCATCCAATTACAAGAAGCTCAATCCAGGCTACAAGTTTTTAATGGATGAACTTCGTAACAGAACGAACATAGCCGAAGAGAATCTCCCCAAATCCGCCAAATACACTACGTTGGCATTATTCTTATTGGAGATGCAGATTGCCGGGGCGGTAATATTGAATGACGTAACAGACAAATTGATTCTTGATTTTTTCATGACCGGAAAGCGAAAGGGGTCAAAGCATACCCAGTCCCACCTCAGACTGGCATTGAACCAGATTCGGGATCTGTCACCGGACATTCCACGAATCATCTCGTTGTTGCCGAAGATGAAATCCAAGAAAAGGAACTATAACAATCTACGGGAATCTGAAGTGGAAGCAATCAAGAACTGTCTGTCCAATCCGTTGGATAATCGAATGACCCTGAGGGAAAAAGCCATAGTAGCCTTGGCTTTGTACACTGGTATACGCGGCTGTGATATAGCAAACATCAAATCTGGAGACATTGATTGGGAGAACGAAGAAATCAGGTTGATACAGGTAAAGACAGGGCAACCCCTTGTGCTGCCATTGTCGGCCAATGTCGGCAATGCATTGTTGGCCTATATCCTGCATGAAAGAAATGCGGATGACCGTTCTGAATACGTTTTCCCCAATAAAGTACAACCCGGAAAACGACTTTCTTACAAAAGTATCGGGACTATAGTATCCGGAGTCTTTGACAAACTTGGATTACGTCCCGGTGAAAGTCATCGCGGAATCGGGGTGTTCCGACATAATCTTGCCACGCGACTTCTCGGAGCAGGCACGGAATCTGTCATAATAAGTGGCATTCTCGGGCATACCTGCCCTCAGGTAGTCGAAGCGTATGTTGACTCAGACATCACGCATCTTCGAGAACTGGGACTCAGTATAGAGAAGTATCCATTACCTAAAACCTATACGGATGAATGAAGTGAATAATATCAGAGGGATTGTTGAAGCATATACAAATCTTCTGACAGAAGACGGGAGATTGGATTATGCAACCGGAATATACCTAAAGTCTTTTCTACGCTATTGTGAATCACACGGCGGTGTAATGAACGATATGCTGATAGCCGAATGGAGTCACAGACGCGATAGTGAAAAATACTATACCCATAGAGCCAGATGCATAATCATCAGAAGGCTGGTCCGACATATTGCCACGGAAACAGGGGTACGGTTTTCGTTGCCGTCATACCCTCCAGATCCCGGCTATATACATAAGCCCATATGTCCCAAAGTCTGCGAACTTCCGTTTCGTCCGAGTATCATATCCCATATGCTTGAAGCCTACCAATCCCATATAGAGGTATCGGGTAGGCTCAATAACCGTACAATGGAGAGACTCCGAAGGTTCAATGAGTTCTGCGCGTCAAAATATCCGAATGCCCAAAAGCTGACAGCCTGCATTCTCGATGACTTCTGCAAGCGCGGAGAAAAAGAGTCTGCAAAAAGCCGCAACAACAGGGTCGGAGCCGTCCGTGAGTTTGTCAGGTTTACCAATGGCAGAGGGTTTACGACACTGCAACTGCCTCTGACAACTCCCAGAGCCAACCGTTGTACGTATACACCACATCCGTTCACTCAGGAAGAACTGGCTGCGTTCTTTGCGGAGGCAGACTCGTTCACCCCGTCATACACATGCCGTGACATCCGGGCAGCGTTGATCCGGCTTGAACTTCCGGTATTCTTCCGGCTTCTATACAGTTCCGGAATGCGAACCACCGAGGCCCGCCTTCTTGAGTGTTGCAATATTGACCTGATGGCAGGTATTATCAATATCTGTCATACGAAAGGCTATAATGAGCATCGTGTGGCATTACATGAATCCATGAGACAGGTCCTGGAAATATACGACAAAAAGATGGACGCAATCATGCCCGGAAGAAAGACGTTCTTTCCCAATGAATACGACAGACCGTATTCCGATGCATGGGTAAGTTCCAACTTCAAAAAACTGTGGAAGCGGGTCAGTAATAATTACGCCCGTGCTTATGACTTGAGAAGCAACTATGCGGTGACAAACATCAACAGGTGGTGTGGGGACGGTTCAACTTCTGATTGGGACAGGAAGCTGGTGTGCCTCAGCAGGTCTATGGGTCACAGATATTTACAGAATACCATATACTATTACAAACTCGTGCCGCTGTTCTCGGAAAAACTGGAGTCTGTTACCGGAGCCTGTTACGATGAACTTCTGCCGGGGTTAAACAAATACTTCGAAAATGACTAAGGAACTTAAAGAACATATAATGGTGGGGGAAGCCATCAATGAATGGCAAGGTCACTATCTGACAGAGGTAAGAAATCTGAGTGGGAATGCAATCAGAGCATACAGGAACGGACTTGGACTCTTCCTTGATTATCTGGAATCGGTGAAGGGGGTAAGACGGGAGACCCTTGTCGGTGATTGTTTCCGTGTGGATACAATCGAGGATTGGCTTGCTTGGATGAAAGAAGCAAAAGGGTGTTCTCCGTCAACCTGCAACCTGCGTTTGGCGTCCTTGCGAAGCTTTATAGCTTTTTTAGCGAGGAAAAATGTTGCGTTCATAAAGTATGGATGCAGTATCACATCTGTAAAAAGATTGCGTCCTGCAAAAAAACTTCCGGAAGTAATATCGAGGGAAACAATAAAAGTCTTATTTGCATCAATGGATACAGGTTCTATGACGGGCAAGAGAGATTTTGCCTTGTTCAATGTCATGTACAGTACTGCAACACGTGTGGATGAAGTGCTTTCACTAAAAATAGCCGACGTCGCTCTTGGCAGTAAAAGTCCATGTATAAAGGTGACAGGAAAGGGAAGCAAACTCCGTTGCATATATCTTCTGAAAAGCGTGGCAAAAATTATCGGGCATTATATATCCGTGTTCCATGGGAACGCCCCTGTTCCATCGGACTTCCTGTTCTTCCCGATTAATGGTCGGAGAAATACGAAGTTATGTCAGGAGGCGGTGTCAAAACGGCTTAAGCTATATGCGTCTAAATCACCAATGATACCGGACAGTTTCCATTGTCATAGCTTGCGGCATGCAAGGGCGACCCACTGGCTGGAAGATGGTGTAAACATCGTACAAATCCAACGGTTGCTCGGACATGAAGGTATCGAAACAACCATGAGGTATGTCGGCATATCTAAAGAACAAATGATCAAAGCTCTTGCAGTAATGGATGATGCGACTACAAAAAACATTGAAAAGCATTATAAATCCCCCAAAGTAAAGAAATCTCTTGCCGCTGTCTTTGGTCTGAAGTAGCAAAAGCACAACAAAGTATGATTGGACAATCAAATTATTATCCCAACCTTAATTGCATATAAAAATCTGTTTTACAGGATATACGTTTCTTTGGTTGGGATAATAATGAAGTCGGGATAACTTTTACTTGCCACGCTTGCTTACAACGTGGGTCCATACCGGCTTTTGGGTAGCAAGACAATCCCTAAAAGCACCTTGATAAAGAAGCTGGAGGCTGGCGACAGGAACATCTACCGGGAGTATGTAGCCTTCTGCAACTACAAAGGAAAACGCCACGCCATGCTGCTCAAACGGAGAAAGGCGGAGTTTGCACTGCTGTATATCCCGTGACTGTAAATGAAAATCCGATGAAGCCGCCAACTTCATCGGATTTTCCGCTTTTCATACATTCGGGATTGTACCCGTATCTATCACGTCACCATCCCTGCAAAATTCGATGCTTCCGGGTGTAAATCCCATGCTCCCGATTGCGATGTGACGGATATAGTCCGCATACTCCCTACCTTGAAAATTCTTTCCCGTAAGGTTTTTGAAAATCATCTTTATGCTTATGCCGTCGTTGCCGTGCAAGATGATTTTTCCGTCCTGCCTGATTGTTTCCATAATAAAAACTTGTTTTTGTGAATAATATCGCAGATTGGCACAGAGGTTTCTTTGCTACTTTCTTTGTCCGCCATCATGCTCACCGAAAGAAAGTAGGGC
>ERZ779956.1291-NODE-1291-length-11643-cov-2.063687_pt1 | contig 11643 bp, 10 predicted proteins | sample MGYA00511940_ERZ779956 | MGnify/ENA primary metagenome ERZ779956 (study PRJEB29588, sample SAMEA2154992) | human gut metagenome | biome: human gut; feature: human-associated habitat; material: faeces | place: Denmark | collected 2008/2010 ...
CTCAAAATCGAAATCTTCTCCGAAAAACGCCTTGAGCAAGGGCTTTAAGTCTTTCATACTCGTCAGGCAGACAAGTTATAAGATCCTTGTTGTTGTCGATAGTTTTGATTATCATGACATTTCTCATCTGAGCGAGCAGTTCACCTGCCAAGACTTTCAGATCTTTTGACATATCATAAAGCTTGTCAACGACCCTGAGTGCGCCTGCGGCGTCCTTTTCGGCTATCTTTTCGAGAATATCAAAAAGATAATCACGTCCTGCAATGCCGGAAGCTGAGGACACAACGTCAAGGGTGATGTCGTTTTCATAGGCAACGCACTGGTCTAAAAGAGAAAGTGCGTCACGCATACCACCGTCAGAAAGCCTTGCTATCATGCCTGCGGCATCTTCGTGGAGGGTAAAGCCCTCCTGAGAAGCAATATACATAAGCCTTGAAACGATGTCCTCGTTTCTTATCCTGTGAAAGTCGAAATGCTGGCATCTCGACACGATAGTTGCAGGAACTTTATGTATCTCCGTAGTGGCAAGAATAAACTTCACATGCGGAGGAGGTTCTTCCATAGTTTTCAGCAGGGCATTGAATGCGCCCGCGGAAAGCATATGCACCTCATCTATGATATATACCTTATATTTACACCTTTCAGGAGTATAGACAACGCCTTCACGCAGTTCTCTGATATCGTCTACTTTAGAATTTGAAGCAGCGTCAATCTCGATAATATCGGAAAGAGTGCCGTTGTCAGCGTCTTTGCATATCTCACATTCAAGGCATGGCTCACCGTCATGTGGGTCAAGGCAATTGATAGCCTTTGCAAAAATTCTTGCGCAGGTGGTCTTTCCCGTACCTCTCGAGCCTGTGAAAAGATAGGCATGAGCGGTCTTGCCGCTTTTTATCTGATTTTTGAGAGTAGTTGTAATATGCGGTTGTGAAACAACATCGTCAAATGACATTGGACGCCATTTTCTGTACAATGCCTGATACAAAACTCTCACTCCAATCAAGAAAATAAAAAAATCAATCCGACATATGGGCGTGCGGGCGGAACTGTGACACACGAAACAAACCGCTTAATGCTGCTCGGTTCCCCGCCTGACATGGTTCACAGCGTTTCATTGCACAGGACCCGCACACCTATATCTCGGATTGATGAGGAACAATAACTGAATCATATCAATCTAACTTTTGTTACCTTACTATTATAACATACTTCCAATGAAATTTCAAGTGTTTTTGAAAAAAAGTTATAAAAAAAGGCAAAGAACATCAACGCCGCTGAACAAAGCTGGACAGCGGCGGATATTATGTGCTTGTAAAATTATATCAGGTGGCAATGATGAAATTCAGCTTGCCGAACGGATAGTTCACAGGGATACAGAATGCAGTGCCTGACAGGGCAAGCTCACCATTTTCCAAAAATTCCTGCGGTGTGAGTGTAAGCTCAACGCCATGCTCGTTTGACTCATTTACAACGAACAGACCGTCGTTTACGTTCAGAAATTCGCCTGCTGTAGCGTTTACAAAGTCATCGACCTCCGTGAAGCTCTCTTTGGCAAACCTCTCAGCGAAAGCCATATATGTCTTTGAATCTGTGGCAATGCAAGCTTCAGCGTTATATTTTCCATTTATTCTTTGGATAACGATACGTTCTGCTGCAAAATTCTTTATAACTGACGCTTCCATAGGAGTGAAATCGTCACCGATAAATCTGATAAGATTTTTGAAAAGCAAAGTAACATAATCAGTACAGATACGAGCATTTTCATCATTGTCAAAATGATAGAACTCATTGATAAGGTTATGTAGAGTTTCTGTTTGATTGTCTGAAATATCGTCGGTTATCTGATTTTCAGCCTTATAGTCTTTAAGTGCCTTTTCAAACTCAGCATTGGTAAGAGCACCGTTATTAACAAGGGTCTGACCCAGGAGCAGGTAATCTGTAGGCTGCTGAGCGAGAAGCTTTTCAACGTCGTCAGCGGTAACATAGCCAAGCTCCACGGCAAGGTCGCCAAAACGTTTATCGACACTCTGCTGAGTGATATTGACGTGCTCCACCTGCTCGGCTGTCATAAGACCAGCGTTTATAGCGAGAACGCCAAGGCGAAGTCTTGTATGCTTTTTAGCCTCGAAAGCCTGAGTAAGATCCTCAGCGGTACAAAGCTTATGGTTAAAGAGGTAGCCTCCAAAAAACTGCGCAAACATTTACAGTACCCCCTTTGCAACGTTCTCAAGGACTTTAAGAGCGTCATTATCAGCTATAGGTTTCTGCAAAAAGTCCACAGCTCCCGACTTAAGAGCGTCTTTTAAATGGCTCTGAGTACCAACAGAAGAAGCCATTATCACCTTAGCGTCAGGGTCTTCTGCTATTATCTGTTTGAGAGCTTCAAGACCTGTTACTTTTGGCATGATGATATCCATGAAAACCACGTCAGGCTTGAACTCCTTATATTTGCTAACAGCCTCTTCACCGTCGGCTGCTTCATAAACGGCTTTTACTCCAAATCCAGAAATAGACATACTGAGCTTTTTGCGAGCGAACATAGAATCGTCGCATATAAGCACTGTCATTTCATTTATATTCACGATAGATCCCTCCCGATTATTTTGCGGCAGCAGTTCCGTAATTGCCGATGACGGAGAAAATAATTTCTTTACTGCCTTGTTTTTAATTATATCATAAAATTCTCCAAAAGTCAAGAGTCGTCAAATATGTTTTATGTTGAAAATATACAAACAAGTAAATGCAGAATTTACTTGCAGTTTGCTTGACAAAATGAAAAAAGTATGCTATAATCATAGTGTTATGTGCCGGTGTGATGGAATTGGCAGACGTGTCGGACTCAAAATCCGATGGTAGCGATACCGTACCGGTTCGACCCCGGTCACCGGCACCAGGAGAACAGGTTCTTGTATCGAGAGCCTGTTTTTTTATTAGTGTCCTCATTCTCTTCTGTTTCTGCTTCTCCACCAAGAGCATTGGCGATGACCTCGGCTTGACAGTGCTTTCAGACGAACGGAAACGCCCCTCAGAGCCGTCCGAGCCTGCGGAGCGGAAAACTAACCGCTGAAAAGAAAAAGCCCTCAGAAACGCTTACAAGAGCATTTCCGAGGGCTTGCGGTTATTCAGTTCCAATAGAGTTTGTGCCTGTTGTGGTGTGCCCCACAATGCCTATTCAGACTTGTGTGGAACGAAAAATATAGTATTTGGCAATAAAACAAGATAACAATAAATTTATAGTTTAGTTAACTACATAGACATTTCCCTTTATGGCGATTTCGTTTATTATGGCACTACGGTTCAAATCTTTTTGGGACAATAAAACAATACCTATAATATTAATATCAGATTGCTTAATAGTATCTTTACCTGTATTAATACCGTTTCTTATGTTTTCAAATTCGTCTTCCAAATAAGCGTGTTTATCATTTATTATATTAACAAACTTATCTAATGGTGAAATGAGCTTTTCGCCAGCATAGAACAACGGGATACCATACACTCCTCTTTCGTCATTTTGAGGATTTTGAATCGTTGGTAGTGTTGAATCAGAATCATTGTAAGTATCGACCCAAAGCCATGTCACTGTTCCGTATTCACTATATTCATCTATTACAGATGATATATCTGATGAATTGATTGCATTCTTGAATGATACATATATTTTGCCTTCGCCAAGGATTGTTGAAACATCATTATCTTCTTCTGGCGTGGGGAGAAAAAAACGTTGATATTGAGAAGAATCATTTTCTTTAATAAGACAATTAGGAAAGTCTGTATTTGCGTTTACTCCGCTTGTGCCTGTCAATAAGCCGATTTTTTCAAATATGAATTTCTGATCAAGACTCACTTTTAATCTGAATGTAAATTTGTTAGTGTATTCTGTTGTGCTAAAAGGATAACTAAGAATAGAGTATTGATATTCATTACTGCTCTTTTGCTTGATGTCAAGCTCATTTCCATTTGGACAGCTTATATAATAATAATCTTGTATATCTTTATTCATTTGAGTCATCATTTTATCTCTGTTGTGATACTTAGATAAAACAAAAGTGCCTGCCGTAACTAATAATGATATAATTATAATTATAATTGTTTTTTTCATTGCTTCAACCTCTACTTCAAGGCTGGACACCGCTTATAAGCTGTTCATTATAAAAAACAATTATTTTATCATTTGGCAATAGCTGTTCTGTTCCCATTGAATAATCATTCGATGTATCCCAATTAGACCAATCTGCTGCATTTAGTCTAAAATGGATTACAAACTGTTTATTAGGTTGAAGTTCAACATCGGTATTAAATTTGATTTTTGCATATGTATTTCCGTAATCGTCATTAACAAATTCACAAACCGAAGTATTACCTAAGTATTGATTATCTACAGCAAGCCAGTCGCAATGGTATTCAAGGTTTTCTTTATTGTCTGCATTAAATACATAATTTATAGTTATATCACTCATTTTTAAAGGCTTGTCAGAGTTGTTAGTTATAACTATATTGGGATTTATAGTATTTGAGTTACTAATACCTGCATTGCAAGATTCTACTGTTATTTCAGGTGATTTCTCATCATCTTGAATTACCCCTGGATTGATAGTTGGCGTAACAGTTGTATCTATTTCACCATCATTATCAAGATCAATGTTAATAAAAAATGAACCATCTGATAAATTTAAGAATAATACAGATCCACTATTCACAGAGATATTGGTATACAAATAGATGTTTCCATCAATATTGCACATAATATCAGTGTTTTGATCAGCAAGTGAATTGATTTTACAATCATAATTATCATCAGCAAATTGAGCCAGTAAAATCGGATTGCCAACTGATGTTAAAGGGTCAAATTTAAAATTATTCCCTTCATGAACCTCTGAATTTGTGTAATAATATGAACAGGTTTCGTTTGAAAAGAATAAATCAAAATAACCTGAAATAGCAAGCTTATTTGAAAGTGTCTTGGTTTCTTCTATGGCATTAGATGTAAGATTGTTATTTGCCATTTTTGTTCTCATGGGCAGCTTCATAAATGATTTTGTATCTTTTATGTTTTTTAATATCTCATCTATGCATTCCTGACTCTGTATTAACCCCATATGATCTTGATCAAAGATTTTTATATCCAAAAGATCGTGATTAAAATTCATTGTTGCACTTTCAATTGGAACTACACTATCGCCAATACCATATTCTGGAACGAATTGCAATCCTCTATCGCCAGGACAATGTTGAATAGTTGAAATGGTATTTCTATTACTTCCTACTAATGCTATTCTTTTCAGATTATTAGTATTGTTTTGGGATATTTTTATGCGGCTATGGTTATATTTTCCATCTATCCAAAGATAATTATTATAATCATCAGAAATCAGCTCATCAAATTCGTCAAATGTAAAATACGTAAAATTGCCGTTATCTATAAAATAATCATACCAATGATCATAAGTTCGTTTATATGAATATATCCACTGCCAGTCATCTGTATAATCTTTATTTGGCAACAAATCATAACAACTGCCTAAATTCACCAAAACACTTGGAAGTTCAAATGAAGTAAATAATGATTCTGCTACCCCGAGTCCTCCTATGATATATGATAAATCACCAGTGCTTAAAACGCAAAGCATCGTTGGCGCACCCCAAAATGGTGTTCCGGCAGTTATTTGTTTAGAAATATTATCAGCACCATATTCCGAAATGTATTTTTCTGTAACAATACCACCCATACTATGTGCAACAAAAACTACCTCATTATAATCACTAATAAGATCATGAAGATTATTAGCCGTTATTTGCGCTCCCATTCTCCAATCATACGGGAAAAATAAGATATCATACTTATCAGAAATATCAGTATCATTATTTAGTGATTCAATTATTCCTTTATAAGTATCATCATATCCATAATTATTAACAGGATATAATTCAATATTACTATTACCGTAGTAATCGCATTTGAGCGACTGGAACGCATTGTGAATTTTTTTAACATCATCAAAGTTACTTGGCTGTTCAATCCAAGATCCCCATACACTTTCATCATTTGATGTTTTTGCAAGATCTATTCCCATTATTCCCGGTACTACTACAACGGCTCTTTTCAATTTAGGAATTGTTATGTTTTTGGTTATTCGCTTTACTTCTGTATCACCGGTCTTGGCAACTTTGTATGATAATTCAAAATCCAATTTTGCATTTATATCAGAATTATGTTTTGAATCTGTTGGAACTATAAATTTCAAAGGAATTGAATAGCTTTTACTTGGCTTTATTACCGAATAATTGTGTGTAAGTGAGGTTCCATACTTTGGTTCAAGGTTATCAGCAGTGATTTTTATCGATACATCTGTCGCATCGCCATCTCCAATATTATCCAAATATACATTTGCATTTATATCATCATAATTAAAATTGGAAATACTAACCTTATTATCAGCGTATACACTTAATGCTAACGGAGGAATTAAATTCTGTTCTAACTCACTCAATCCATAATAGGTAACAAATTCTCGTGTTTCACCACTGGTGAAAGTATCTTTGTTCCATGTGATGGATACTGCACTATCTCCATTAGATCGTCCTGGCTGAGTCACATAATCCCATAGCGTACTTGTTACATTTCCCCAATTAGTAAATTGTACTTTATCAGGTTTTCTGTCTCCCGATTTGTAGAATGTACCTTGTGCTACTACACCGGGATTAGTTGCGGAATCAAAGGCTTGCCATATTTGCGGAATATTAGAACCTGAATATACGGTTTCAGTTGTTACATCAGATCCGTTTACTCTGAATGGCGCAGCATCATTACCACCGAGCATAGTGTCCATCATAATTCTTATGCCCACTTGTTTGGCGTATTCTGTATCATTTTTGACGATATACTTAATCTTAACAACATCATCTCGTCCAGTCGCCGAATTCTCAATAATAGATAGTTCTTGTGTGACATCAACACCATCATAAGAAGCTTTGGAAACACTTTTAGAACCATCAGCATCATAAGTTACATTTGATGATGTAAACTCATTTATGCTTTCACCAACAACAATTGTTGTTTTTGATGTTCCTCCACCCGGATGACCGAAAAGCATCTTTTTATTATCATCAGTTGAACTGTTAGGGTTTCCTCCTATTGTACCAATAGTATAGTGACCATTACTTGCAGTGTTGAACTCAATGTAGTCATTTGCTATTAAAGTATTATTTTTGAGAATACTTTTAAGCATTCTATTTTGGGGAACACTTACAGCAGAACTTGCCAGATTTGATTTCCATTCTTGGTACTCTTCACCATTAGGATCTAACGTTGAGTAATATTGATATTCGTCAACATAATCATCGGCAAAAGCAGGTAAACTCGTAAGCATAGTTGTAGATAACGCAATACAGCTAAGACCTGCCACGATACGTTTCAAAATCTTATTCTTAACCATTTCATACCACCTTTCTACAACACACAGTTGCCAATTATTTCTTGTTTACATAGTTTCTCAGCTCTTCTGGCTCTACAGGTTGTGCGAACCAATGGAAGCAAGCACTCGGAACTGATGTGGTAGCTACCACCAGCGCAAGAGCCGCCAGTGCCGTAGAAGCCTTCTTTGCTATGCTCATCAGCTTTTTCATTACAAATCCCTCCTTTCAAACAGTTCAGATAAGTCAGGCTCTTTCGGTTGATAAAACGTAATACCGCAAACGCTGCCATTTGAGATATACAGCACCAGCCTTACAAGAGCAAGAATTACAATCGCCAAAATACTCCGTTTTTCTCTTTCCTTATCATCGTTTACTGTTATCACCCCGATTCAAAAAGTGACCGAGCAGTGCCATGATTGCTGACAGCAGCATTCCGCTTGATACATAAAGGCTTAGTTTTTGATATTGGAATACAAGCAGTGCAATCGTGACAACGGATAGGGTAACAGCTAAGATGCAGCTTCTTTTCCTTAGCTTGACACTCTTTTCCTCTGACATCGGTTTATTCGGATGCGGAACGGGAGCAATACATAGAATGATTGGTAATGCTATCATTATGAAACTGATGCTGAATATTGGCGTAATATGTCCGCTTACATTGCAAATGCCGTAAGAGAAAACCATCATCACCATGACAAGCGTGAACATACAACTAAGATGACTGTTAGCGTGAAACCCACCTACAAACTGTCTCAACCCCATAAATACGGCTATGAATACAACAACCGCAGGCAGCGTATGGGAAAACAGAGCAATCAGCAGGACGATAATGGTATTCAGCACATCAGAGATCAGCAGCTCCATTCCATATGCGTAGATCACCTCTTTGGATTCTTCCGTTATGTTCTGAACCACAAAAAAGTGTGCTATGCTTTTTGCAAGTTTTGAAATCATTTCTGAATCACTTCCTGCAAAAATCATAACACAAGTTGCAAATTTTTTCAATAGGTTTTGAGAAAAAAGGTCTCAAAGTGTCCCCAAATGTCGTCTTCTTGTCCCGAAATGCAAATAGTTAAATTTGTAAACAATTACGAACCATAATGTTCAGCTTAAAAATTCCGTCATCATAATCGAAACTTACTAACCCACCCAATCTATCAACGGAGGATTTGATACTGTTTATCCCTATGCCGTGAAGCCCTTGTTCTTTCTTTGTTGATGTTAAAACAGATGTATCTACCTTATCTGATGTATTTGTAATGACAATAAATAGCTTCTCTCGTTCTTCCATTAGGCTTATCCAAATATGCTTATGTGATACACCAGCTCTCTGGCAACCTTCTATTGCATTGTCAAGAGCGTTTCCGATGATACGGCACAACTCCAATTCGTCTGCCTTGATATTTGTTATGATATTGACCTTGCAAATAAACTCTATACCGTATGTCTGAGCAAGAGAACCCTTGATGTTCACAATAGAATCGACGGCATTATTACCAGTATAGCAGAGTCTGTTAGCAAGCCTTACAAATGAGCTTAGCTTGACAAGATATTCCTTAGCAGAATCAGTATCATTGTTTTCCAACATATCATTCAGAACTAAAAATTGATTTTCAATATCGTGTTTAAACTCTCGTACTTGCTTGTATGACAGGGTAAGCAGCTTATAGTTTTCCTGTTCCTGTTGCTTTATTGTTTCAAGGTATTTTAACTTTATCTTATCTTCAAAACTTTCAAAGAAATTAAACATAGCAAGGTTTATAAAGATAATTCCTGCAAGAGAAACGCCCAAAGAAACATAACTATAAGTGTTGCTGCCAACAAATCCATCAAGCATTGTTTGTAAAAGAAAAATACTTATGATTGGAATAACTATTATCAATATCCAATATTTTATCGGCAGTTCACGAATTTTTTTGTTTATTATGCGGTGCATCAATCCTATAAGCCATAAATAAATTATATTTGTGCCTACCATTCCGAGATAACGTCCTAAACCAGACTCTAAGAATTCATCTGGTGTTCCCATATTAGCAATGCAAAGTAATCCAATCACAATAGGTTCAGATATAGATATAATCAGTAAAAACAATATGTTCCAAAATATTTTATGACGGATTGAATCATCATAACAAATAAAGGACATGGAGCTAATAAGAATAATGGTTGTAATCAGATACACTAAAATATTATCTGTCAACAAAACTGTCGCTGACAGTATTACAGTAGAAAGAAGATACGACAGATAAAGAACTGCTTTATTAACTTTTGCCTTACTCAACAAGGAAAAGTATAAGAATACCAACATCATTTCAATTGCTACATTGACAATCTCAATGATATTTTCAATCAATACGGGCAACTCGATCATCTCCCTGTTGCATAGTTAAGATAGCGAGCAACTATCTCATCTTTATATGTTTTGCCTATGGGGATTTTTCTGCCGTTGCTTAGAATAATATCGTACTTGGTAATATTCTGTATATGGTCAAGATTTACAAGTATTCCACGGTTTATAATAGCGAAATTGTACTTTAACAACTCGCCACACACAGTTGAAAAATCGCCGCCGTACTCCAATTCACCATTAACTGTGAATAGTGATACCTTTCTTCTATGTCCCTCAAAGTAAAGAATATCTGTCAGCCTGAACTTGAATGACAGATTTTTATTATTGAAAGTGAAAGTTCTAAATCGCTGCTGGCACTCAGCAATGATAGAATTTAGCTGTTTGGTATATACATAGTCTGGCTGATTTTTCAATATATAGCGAAACGCTCCCACATCGTAGCCCTTAACGGCAAATTCGGCATAATTCGTCAGGAAAGAAATAATAACTGAACCATCTATCTGTCTGATTCTTTCAGCGGTCTGCAATCCGGTCAGATCGGGCATTTCAACATCGAGTATGATGACTTCATACATTCCCTTGACATAGAAACTCAATAAGTCTCTCCCGCTTGTAAATTCGTGTATTTCGCAGTCGGGGAGTTTCATTTCTCTTAATCTGTTATGAAGTTGTTTTAAGAATACAGGTTCATCATCAACGATAGCAATATTCATAGCAATCACCTCACAATTGGTCATGCTTTATGTATCAGTTATCATTATACCACATCGGAGAGATTATTTCAAGAGAAAAAATAGCTATGCCTCCATTAATAGTTTCGGAGACATAGCCTCATGTTGCGTTATTTTATATTCATCGAATATGGTCTATTGCCTGATTTAAGAGTGGGTGTACTTATAAGTGCTTCACAGAAGACAGCGAGAAAACGCCGGAATACAAGGTCACTTGGGTCGATAAGCATGGGAATACCCATAACGGTGTCGTGGGCGGCGACCCGAAGTGCGACGGTCACAAGCTCCCGTGCCTGTTTGAAGCAGGCGAATACGAAGCGCATTATATGACTACCGGCTCCAAGGAGCGCATATTCCCGCATACCTTTGTGCTTGACAGAAGCCTTGACGCGGTAGGCGGCGGCAGAGTCGATGTGCTCAGATGTTCCGTCTGCGACTATACCGTTCCTGTGAAGAGCCATGTCCATGATTACGGCTGGAACTGGGACTGCACCGGCTTCGGCAGTATCTATGAGTATACCTTCAACATCGGCGGCTCGACCAAGACGGTGGAGGAACTCATCATCGAATCCGACTATGCCCACCCCGAAAAGTGCAAGGTTCCCGGCTGCGAGGAATTCATCATGGTTCCCCATAGCTGGGGCCGCTGGAATGTGGTCAAAAACCCCGATACCGAGGGTGGCAGAGGCGGCATGGAGGCTGAATGCAGCATTTGCGAGTACACAAAGACAAAAATCGACAAGGATGATGACGGAGGAGCCGATCAGTGGACAAAGGACACCGCTCTTGTGACGGTGAAAAACGGTCGGGCAACCCGTATGATCGTCAAGCCAGGCGACAAGATCAGGCTTTATCCCGAGGAGAGAACCGGTCAGAAAGCCATCGGCTGGAAGGTGGAGTATCGCCGCGAATACAATGAGTATGACATCATACCTGTTACTAGAAATTGGAATACCAATGAGGCGAAGACCCTGTTCAAGCTGGTGACCAACGGCTCCGCCCTTGAGTGGGGCTGCACGATCCCAGAGTTCAGCGCCATGGGTGCCCCTGTGGAGTTGACAGTGGAGAATGTTTCACACTATGCGTACATGGACCTGGACGTTGCTCCTGCTGAGCTCCGTGGAACCATTTTGGAGGCCCGGGAAC
>ERZ779956.1342-NODE-1342-length-11408-cov-2.227957_pt1 | contig 11408 bp, 10 predicted proteins | sample MGYA00511940_ERZ779956 | MGnify/ENA primary metagenome ERZ779956 (study PRJEB29588, sample SAMEA2154992) | human gut metagenome | biome: human gut; feature: human-associated habitat; material: faeces | place: Denmark | collected 2008/2010 ...
CTGTCAATCCGTATACAGAATACACGGACGGAGAAAGCGGTAATAGTAACACTCAAAGTTATACTGACACAATGACTTTTGCCAATAACCCTGATATGGTAGGTTGGATAAAGATTGACGGAACAGATATCAATTATCCTGTTATGCAGACGCCAAACGAGCCTGACTATTATCTCAACCGAGATTTTTACAAAAATCAGTCCGTTTACGGCTGCCCTTATGTTCAGGCGAATTGTGATGTCAAAACACCGTCTGACAATGTAATAATCTACTCTCATCATATGAATGACGGTTCAATGTTTGCAAATCTTGAGCTTTTTAGAAGTAAGGATTTTTGGAAATCTCACAAGCAAGTCAGCTTTGATACGCTCGACAGGAAAGCTACCTATGACATACTTGCCGTGTTCGCCGTTTCTGTTGATGAAATAGATAAAAATTCATTCAAGTATTATGAGTTTGTCAATGCCTATGACCCACAGCATTTTTCCGACTTTGTGAGCAAATGTAAGGAAATGTCATTCTATGATACAGGCATAAATGCAAAATACGGCGATAAGTTGTTGACGATTTCCACCTGCGAATACACACACGACAATGGCAGACTTGTCGTTGTGGCAAAAAGGCGTAAGTAAATTATCATAGACAAAGTTGAACAAGAGTGATATAATTTTTAGTAGAACAAATCGGAATTTGTCGAATTTGTGGTTCAGTAATAACAGAAAAATTGCAAGATAAAAACCTACGCTGCGTTTAGATAGGAGAAGTAGTATGAAACTTGTCAGTGCAGATATAGAAAATTTTCGTTCTATTAAAAAATGCAGTATTCATTTTAATGAAATAACTGCAATTGTTGGAGAGAATAATGCTGGAAAGTCTGCTACCTGAAATAAAGAAAGATATTGATTTTGTGTATATACCAGCCAACCGTGGAACAAAAGATTTAAGTTGGACAGATAACTCAATATTCACGAGACTTGTTGAGCAATATCTCCATGAATATACGAAGAATCGAGATTTGCTATCCACACAAGTAAAACAGGTTGCTAACCATTTTCATACTCAAGTGTTATCGAGATTGGAGAAAGAGTTATCAGAATTAAATATGCTTGCTTCTGAAAAGACATATGAAGTGAATTTTGATGAGCAAATGGATTATTCCATTTTATTAAGCCAACTCGGAATCAGTATTCTTGAAAAAGGCAATAGTTTTCCTGTTGCCGAATATGGTAGCGGAATAAAAAGCCTAACTGTCATAGCTTTGCATAGAATGCTTTCTAAAAATAATACCGATTCTATTATTCTGGGAATAGAGGAACCTGAAACTAATTTACATCCTCAAGCGCAGAAAAGATTAATAGCATCTATACTTAACAATAGACAAGACTTTGAAACTCAAGCTATTTTCGCAACACATTCTACTGTAATTGTTGATGCATTAGATCATGAAGATATTGTACTCGTTAGGAGAGTAAATGACGAACAAAGAGGGTTTAAATCTGTTACTTCTCAATTACAAAATAATTTTTGGCAATGTCATGATATTACGGATTATAAACATTATAATTTTTTCAAATACAAAAACAGCGATTTTTTCTTTGCTAAATATGTTGTTCTATCAGAAAGTATTACTGATGCACAGGTTATTGATGAACTTATCCGTTCAGATTTGAAAGATAATTATTATAATATTAGCCTTTTGAGCCTAGACGGTGTCTCGAATTTGAAATATCCATATTTTTTACTAAAGGATCTTGATATTCCTTTTTCCATGGTGGTTGATCACGACTTCTTTACACCATATATAAATGATAAACTGGAAGATAGTCGAGATGCAAAATCGTGTTTACCTATGTATAAAACAATAGTTAAACGCAGAAATCCTGTGATTGCTGATATTTGGAAATCTGATGAAGCAATTCAAGAACTAGAACGCAAAATGTCTAGCTCGTATACCGAGCAGTTCAAATATTTAAAAAAATATCACTTTTTTGTTATGCAATATTGCTTAGAAATGGATTTAATTGGGAAATCCGATAAAGCAAGAAATCTGTATTATGATAAATACAATTTGACTGGAGAGAAACGGTGTATTAATGAATTGCTTGTAAAAAGAAAGGATGCAGTTAAGGATCCTCTAGTTTTATTGCCAATTTATAAAAGTTTGAGTGCTTCTGAACGACCTATTAGCTATAAAAAAATAAGGGTAGCTCTTGTTAAACTTATTCAACAACAGCTGAGTTAATTATTATTTTATCTAATACTAGCCGTAGGATTTGCTAAGCTGTTCAATAAATTTATTCTACGATAATAATTCAACTGTATTACAGAAAATTCCAGTTTATCAAACTAAATAACATTATAAAAACTCTGATTGGAGAAACACCAGTCAGAGTTTTTATTTTGCGTTAAACATTTTTGAAGGAGGTAATAATTTGCCCGATATTAAAACTAAGAAAGAAAATAAAGGTACAATCAAAACGCTCGACAAGGCAAAGATTGCATCCGGTCGTATGAAATCTGCATATATACAGACAAAAGATAAAGCCGAGCATTCTGTTGAAGCGGAAGAGTATTCAGCTAATGAATATGCTACTGACAGAGTGGAATCAGGTGCAAAGCGAGGTGCAGAAGAAACTGTTCGCCAGACTAAAAAACAGATCGGAAATGCAAAAGACGGAGCTAAAATGGTCAAGAACAAGATTAAACAGCGTATCGAGAACAAAGCACAGAATAAAGCTGAAAACGCAGTTAAGAATTCTGTTCAGAAATCATCTAAAAATGCTGCCAAAAAATCCGCTGAAAAATCTGCCAGAACAACATTTTCCAAAGCATTCAATGAAGGGCGAAAAAGTATTCGTACAGTTGAGCAAACCTCAAAGACAGTTAAGCAATCAGCACGCTCGGTAGGTAGAAAAACAGTGAAAACTGCGCAGAAAGGAACAGCTAAAACAGTAAAGACATCAGTTAAAACCGCAGAAAAAACCTCAAAGGCAGCCATTAAAACTTCAAAGCAAGCCGCAAAAGCCACACAGAAAACAGCACAAGCAACTGCAAAGGCGGCTCAGAAAGCAGCACAGGCGGCGAGGGCGGCTGAAAAAGCAGCTGTTCAGGCGACGAAAGTTGCAGTCAAAGCGACAATAGCGGCAATAAAGGCAATCATTGCAGGAATTAAGGCATTAGCCTCAGCTATTGCCGCAGGCGGTTGGGTAGCTGTTGTGATTATCATCGTTATCTGCCTTATAGCGTTAATTGTCTGTTCCTGCTTTGGAATATTCGCTTCGGGCGAGGATTCAGGAACAGGCGTTACAATGCAGACTGCCGTCCAGGAAATTAACGAGGAATACAATCAAAAAATTGAGGATATTAAAAGTAACAATACCTACGATATTCTTGAAATGTCAGGCTCACGAGCAGATTGGAAAGAAGTTATAGCTATCTACGCTGTGGATAAAAATATGGCTGATCTGAATCCTGCAAATCCTGATGAGGCGCAGGAGGTTGCGACGATGGACGAGGGTAAAAAGGAAGATTTATGTAAACTGTTCTGGGAAATGAACAAGGTTGAATCCCATACTGAAAAGAAAACCGTAAAAGAAACCGTCGAGGTGAAAGAGAACGGCAAGACGGTCAAAAAGGAAAAGGATGTTGAAAAAACGACCCTGTATATTACCATAAGCCACATTGACCTTGAAACGATGATGAACAACAAGAGCTTTACAGAGGAACAAAAGGAAATGTGCCGAGAGCTATTATCGGACGAGAACAACTCTTTATGGCTCTCCGTCCTTCACGGAATTTCAAGCTCGGATAGTGACATAGTCAAGGTAGCGCAGGAACAGCTCGGCAATGGTCAGCCGTATTGGAGCTGGTACGGTTTTAGTTCCCGTGTCGAATGGTGCGCCTGCTTCGTTTCATGGTGTGCCAACGAGTGCGGATATATAAAAAACAACCTTATCCCAAAATATTCCGTATGCGATACCGGTGTTAATTGGTTTAAGACCAAAGGAGAATGGCTCGACGGTACAGAGGAGCCACAGGCAGGGATGATTATTTTCTTCGATTGGGCATCCGACGGACTTGACGGCAATTCCGACCACACGGGAATCGTAGAAAAAGTGGAGAGTGGCAGAGTTTACACAATAGAAGGTAATTCCAGCGACGCTTGTCAGGAAAACTCCTATCATATCGGTTATTATGAGATACTCGGTTACGGCTGCCCTGCATACAAATAAAAAATTTGAGGTTGTCCACATTGCGTAGGCAACCTCTTTTTTAGTTGAATAAATCATTGCATTGGTCAACTATATTTTCAATTATTCTGATTTGTGAAGGAGAAAGCTGTTTGATTTTATCAGATAAAATCAATAAATCTTTATCAATGATTTCACCTGTCAAAAGATAGTCAGCGCTCACATTTAATGCTTTTGATAGCTTTAATAAATTTTCAGGGCGCATCGCTCTTTTTCCAGACTCTGCATAAGAAACGAACTGAGGAGTTAAATCTGCTTTTTCGGCAAGTTCTTCTTGTGTCCATCCAAGCCTTTTTCTCAATTCTGTAATGCGGTTTCCAATATCCTGTAAGCAAATATCAATTTCAGCCAAGTTATTCCCTCTTCCTTGCATGTCGTTTTGTTAAATTATATCCACAAAAAGATAACTTTTTAATCGTTAGTTGTTGATTTTACTACACAATATGATATATAATAGTAGGTAGGAAAAATAGGATTGAGAAAAATGCTAGAAATAAATAACGCTTGTTGCTTCTTTGGGCATAGAGATGCTCCGGAATATATAATATCCGAAATAAAATCAAATATTGAAACTCTAATTACAGAATATGGTGTGACAACTTTTTATATAGGAAATCAAGGCAAATTTGATTCAATGGTTGTTTCCGTTCTTAAAGAAATGAAAAATAAATTTCCTCAGATTTCTTATTCCATAGTCCTTGCCTATCTTCCCAAAGAGAATGAGAATTATAACGAAAAAAACACCCTCTATCCATATGGAATAGAGAGTGTGCCTAAGCGCTTTTGTATATCGTGGAGAAATAACTGGATGATAGATAATTCACAATATGTTATATGTTATATTACCCATATAACAGGGGGTGCTGCAAAATTTGTAGAAAGAGCCAGAAAAAAGAAAAGAAATATAATTAATCTTTCGTAGAGTTTTCTACTCAGCGAACTTATTTATAATAATACGATTATATCTATGTTTTCTTTAGAAAATGACCATGTTTTTGACGGCGAATTAAACAGCTAATTTTACTTTTGACATATTATTGCGTTTCATTTGCATTGTAACATGGACATATTTATCAAGAGTTATTTTTACACTTGAATGACCAAGAATTACACTTAATGATTTAATTTCAAAATTCTTTTCTACGCACCTTGTTGCGAATGTATGTCTTAGACAATGAAAGTTTGATTTTTCGATTTTTGCTTCAGATATATATTTATAAAAATGATTCTGCATCGTGCGTTGCTCTATAAATTTCTTATTATCCATAGAAAGAATATAATTATTATCATTATCTCTAAATTTTATCAATTCCTTAATCACAAAATCAGGTAATGGGATCAGTCTAATAGAACAACTACTTTTTGGCTCTGAAATAACAATCTCAGTTTTCCTTTTTTGATTATCACATTGCAGTCTTTGCATGGTTTTATCAATTTTTAGAGTTTTTTCTTCAAAAGAGATATTTCCCCATTTCAAAGCACATAATTCACCTATCCTTATACCTGTATACAAACAGAGGAGAATACCAAGTTTGTAAATATACTGATTGCATAATAAAACAGAATTTAATCGGCGTTATTCATCTAAACTTAGAATCCGCATTTCGTGGAAGGTCTTTTTAATGACGATTTGGTCAGGCTCACATTGGATAGTTTTACCATGAGATTTAGCAAGTTTGAATATACCCTTTATAATCATAAGCATTTCAGATAATGTTTTTGATGATAGTCCTCCAGAATGATCCATTCTACCTGAATTAGCTGCCTCATTAAAAAATTGCTGTAATCGTTCAGTATTTATTAGCTGAATTTTAAAGCATCCGAGTTTAGGTTTAATATGCAAATCTAAACTGTTTTTATATCGGACATAGGTGGATTGTTTTACAGATAAGCTTTTATGTTCAAGCCATAGATCGCTCCAAATAGAAAAAAGCTGTGATGACTTATGTGAGTGTGAAATACCTGAATTTGCTTTTGCTTCATTTAACTTAGTTCTTACATCTTTATAATTTTTTGCGTAAACATACCCATAAATTGCTTTGCTATAATTATCTCTACCTTTTATATAACGACCTTCCCATCGTCCATCTTTGCGCTTATATATATTTTCCCCTTTTCGTGCCATTTTTCGCACATCATTTCTGTTTCTATGACTATGAATTTGACGGAAAATAAGTAATAATTTTTACGATTTAAATTGTATTCGTCGTTATATACAACTTAAAGTACTCACTTTATAGCATAATTCACAATAATATATTCGTGCTATTGACATAATTAGTGCTTTTTGGTACAATTTTAACTGTATTTTTAGATGATTTAGCAGATTCTTTGGGTAGAATACTCTGCGAAATAATCTTAAATAGATAAACGAGTGATATTGATAGATTTCATTGAAATATTTAAAGATATTATTCTCTGAAAAGGAGAATTTATTTGGAACCGTTTGAAGCAATAAATGTAAGTATTTTTGATATACCGGGATATATTTTTTTCACTATATTAGGATTAATAATTACTATAGGTCTATTTGTGATTCTAATATCATGTGAAAAGTACCCACTGACAGAAAATTTAATAATACTATTTATATCGTTAGTTGTCATGATTGTTTTTGCTAGACTGTTTGGATGCTTGTCTGGCATTTATCGAGATATTGGATTAGGAGAAAAAATCACTTGGGATGGCGTGTTAAATACAGGGATTGTGTTCTATGGAGGGTTAATCGGTATAATTGTTTCGTACACGATTTGTGCAAAGAAAACACATCAAGATAAACACATCTTGGACATTGTGGCGGTTTGTATTCCGTTGTTTCATTCTATTACAAGAATAGGATGCTTTTTTGGTGGATGCTGTTTTGGAATTGAAAGCCACAGCTTTTTATCAATCAATTATAAAACAATCGTTTTTAATGAGGCAATAACGGCCTATAGAATTCCTACACAGTTTATTGAAGCGACTTTTAATTTTTTCTTATTCTTATATCTACTATTTCTATTTAGTCGAGATGATTGGCAACAAAAGAAACTCCTAAGAAAATATCTGCTGATTTATAGTATCGGGCGTTTTATAATTGAGTTTTGGCGCGGAGACCTTGTTCGAGGAGTTATTTTTGGGATTTCATTTAGTCAGGTAATTAGTGTTTTAATCTGGATATATTTATTATCAACATATATTAAATCAAAAACCGAAACAACTATTAAGGAGGAGTTGACTGTATGACAATTTTTTTGTGTTTACTTGCGGGTGTAGGAATAGGATTAGGAGCCGCAGTAGCATTATGGCTGTTAAGTGTTGTCTGGAGTTTACTGAGCTGTACATGTCAAATTGTATCGTGTAACTGGAATGCTTCTACACCGGACCCAATGGGTGGTGATGCTTTTTTTCATGTATTACTTTTTTGTGTAATAGGTGGAGCGATCATTGGTCTTATCGTAGGTATTGTAAAAACAAAAGCAAAAGTAGACGAAGAAACAGCAAAGAGAAATGCTGCTAACTCTGAAGAAGCACGCAGACAGAGAGAAAGATGGGCTGGTGAAGTTAAGCAGAAAGCGCTTAATATAAACAATAGTTGTACCAGCAACAATAATACTAGCAAAACAATAGTTTCCACTTCTTTCAAAGCAAGTTTACAAATGAAAGAAATAATGGATGAGCTAACAAAAGCTGCTGAAATACAAGGTAAAGTCGATTCTATATCAAACGAATTGGCAGCAGGGGGAATTAAACAATGAAGATAGTTAAATGCCCAAAATGCGGAAAATATTTGCATAAAGCACCAAGATGCTTGTTCTGTGGAAACACAAGTGGATTCCAAGAACTCCCAGAAGAAATCATACATAAAAACATCGCTACAGACTATGCTCATGTTAATTATCTGGTTGAAAGTAAAAAGTTTGACGAGGCTATGGAGCTTTCGTATGCCGTCATAGAGTGGATGCCTGATTTGGCAGAAATCTTTTGGTTAAGATTATTAGCAAAAAACAAGTGCGTTAGTGATGCTGAACTTATTCTTAAAGGATTCGATAGTGTGCAGGACTCAGACTATTGTAACGCATTAAGGTTTTCAAAAGGCGAGGTTCGACAGGTATATAGTGGAATAGGAGATATTGTCAAATTGTTAAGACAATCCATTAAATCAGAATTAGCCTCTCACGAAATAAAAAAGAAATCACAAACCGATATTTTGATTATCAAAAAAACTTTTCAAGGAGATATTGAGGAGCGAAAGAATAAACTGTTTGATTTGTGGTCTGATTTAGAAGAAATTGAACAGGCATTATATGCGTTGGAAATGGATTGCCGCACCCTTTCCCGTGAACATATAATAAGTTTGGAACAAGCAGCCCAAGACGCATCCTTGCTGAAGAATCAAGTCTATAAGTTGGATGAATGTACGGCAGAATCCTTAAACTCGTATCAGGTGAAAATAGGTACAATTCTTCAACAATCAGAGCAAGCAAAGGCGGCACTGATGGATATTAAGAATCAGCATCCTTGGGTTAAAGAACACAAGGAATTGACCACCAAACGAGATAAACAAGTTAATCTTATTGCTACCGAATTGAAATCATTAAGAGATTATGAAGTTACTGTTAATCGTACACTAACAGAAATTGACAGGATTGAGAAAAGCTATAAAGAAGCAATTATCGCTACTGACAAATATGATTTTGCAAAAGCTTTTAGCTTGCTTGAATCAGATATAACTAATATGTTGTTGCAGTCTGTTGGCGTAGATGTCAGCTCATTATATAATCGTTATATATAAAAGGAGGTGTTTGGGTATGGGAACCAATGAGAAAATAGAGTATACAGAAAAGCTATTAGTCAAGTTTTTGAAAGATCTTATTGTGTTTGATAAAGACTGTAAGTCAGCTATTAGATTTGTAAAAAATGTAATAGGGAACCGTTCATCTGAAGAAAAAAGCGAGTGGGATACTACACGAACAAAATCGGAACAGAAAATAAAATCTTTTACCGTTAAGGCAGGTACAATTCTATCGGATTACGAAAAATGCGTTGAAGGTGTTTTTAGTCAAGATTTAGACAGCAAAAAATCTGATTTTGAAAGGTTGCAAAAATGCAAAGAACAGTTAACCTTACTTCACAATTCAGAGTCAAGCATAACTGAACAAACTGCCTATAAAGCGTCAGGAGATTCATCTCAACAAGTCGATATTACAATAGATCAGATTCTACAAGGAGATATTCATTTTGCAGCAAAAGCATATGAGGCGAATGAAAGCCTTGTCAAAAAGAAAAAGGTTTCAAATTCGTCAACATCTTTCTATAATCTTTGTAGAACGGCAGAATCATTATTAAACCAAGAAATTGTTACTTTGCGTAATAGGATTATCCAAAACAGAGATAGTTTACATACTCGTTATCAAGGTCTTGGTAGTGACTCTCACAAGAAGGTTTTTGATAATTGGAATTCAGCTAATCAGGAATATGTTTCTATTTCGGATGAATTTGCAAGACAGAGGGATAAGAGCCTTGCGGAAACAGCAAAGGTATATGCATCAAGCAACGATGGTTTGAATCAGCAACTTGAAAAACTTGTTGCAGGCTTTTGCAAACAATTCCCTCCTCAAGAATTAGCTAATGAGTATTCAAGATTATATGCAATGGAGCCATCTTTTGAGGATTACGAATGTTATAACGAGATGCCTCGTAACATTCATATCAGCTCTCTTGAGTATGACATTTCACATTTGGATTTATGTGATTATACTAAGTCATTATTAAATAAGAATTACTATTTTATGTATCGAGGAGATAAAATCAGTATTCCATTTTGCGTTTCCTTTGGTCCTGAATTTAATTATTTGTTCAGGTTTAATGAAGAAGGAAGAATAACTGTTGTAAATAACGCTTGCGATTTAGGAATGCGATTGTTTATGATGCTACCTCCCGGCAAACTGAACTTTACCTTTATTGATCCCGTTAGACTTGGCGAAAGTTTTGCAATGTTTACTCGTTTAGTAGATGTTGATGATAGAACCAGCGAAGTGATAAACGGAAAGATTTGGTCGTCGCCAGCTGATATTGAAAGCAAGCTAAAAATAATGACCGACCATATTTCCAATGTTACCCAAAGATGTTTACAGGGTAAATTTAATAACATTTATGAGTATAACCGTGTGGCTGAGCAGAATGCAGAAGCTTATCAAGTTATTATGCTAATGGACTATCCGGCAGGATTAACAGACCAATCACTTAAACTGCTTGAGCAGATAGTTACCTCTGGTCCAAAGTGTGGCGTATTTACAATAATTTATCGTAACGAAAGTCAATATAAAAAGGTTAATGAGCGATCCTATCCATTGATTGCAAATATCGAAACAAACTTCCGAGTATTTGACTATATAGATCGTAATAGAAAAATCACATATTCTGAAGATAAGGTCAAGGAAAAGCCTTTACTTTGGAAAGGATTGGCACTTCCAAGCCAAGCGCAAATGGATAAGATTATTGCAACTTTAAAGAAAGGAATAAAGAATGCAGAAAAAGTTGTAATAGGTATAGAAAAAGTTGAAGATGCAGATACAACGAATACCACAAAAGACGGAATAAGAATTCCAATAGGTATTCACGGTGCTAATGAAGTACAGTATCTCACACTTGGAGTTGGCGGTAGCCATCACGCCTTAATCGCTGGTGTTGCAGGATCAGGTAAATCAAGTCTGCTTCATACGATTATTCTAAGAACGCTTACTCAGTATTCACCGGATGAGCTTTCAATCTATCTTGTCGATTTCAAACGTGGTGTTGAATTTAAGATTTATGCGGACTTTGTACTTCCATCTTTCAAAGTGGTTGCAATAGAAAGTGAACGTGAGTTTGGTTATAACATCTTAGTAGCACTTGAACGCGAGCAAAAAATCCGTGCTGATTTGTTTAAGAAAAACCACGTTGACAAGATCGAGGAGTATCGTGAATTAGGTAAAAAGATGCCTCGTATTCTTGTTATTATGGATGAATTTCATGAACTGTTTTCCAACTCTAATGATGAGTTTGCAAAAAAATCAGCAGTAATTATGGAACGTATTGTTAGACAAGGACGTGCGTTTGGTGTCCATCTTATTCTTGCTTCTCAAAGTTATTCAAATATAACAGGTATTGACCGTGCTGTATTTGACCAAATGGCGG
>ERZ779956.1354-NODE-1354-length-11316-cov-2.018826_pt1 | contig 11316 bp, 8 predicted proteins | sample MGYA00511940_ERZ779956 | MGnify/ENA primary metagenome ERZ779956 (study PRJEB29588, sample SAMEA2154992) | human gut metagenome | biome: human gut; feature: human-associated habitat; material: faeces | place: Denmark | collected 2008/2010 ...
TATATTGTAATTATTCTCACTTGGATTATCATATCTATCAGAATATTTTCTCATATCTAATATTGCAATAACAATAAATAAGAATAATGCCCCGATAATATTCCTACAGGCATTAAATGTAAACGCTCCAATATTATCACCAGCACTTGTCTGTGCAACAAATGCCGTTCCCCAGATAAATGCAACAAGAAGCAGTATCAGGCTTCCCTTTATATTATTCATTGCTCTTACCCTTATTAATATATTTGATACCTGTAAATGCACCTATAAGAATAACTAAACCTATAATAAGAGGAACAACAGGATTCTGTACAAATCCTGCAATAACATATGTCACACAAGAAATAACTGCAACTACAATTACATATGGAAGCTGTGTAGACACATGATTCATGTGATTACACTGTGCTCCTGCCGAAGCCATAATTGTCGTGTCAGATATTGGTGAACAATGGTCTCCACAGACAGCTCCAGCCATACATGCTGAGATTGATATAATCATCATTGTATGGTTCGTTCCTGAAAATGTATTTACAACAATAGGAATAAGAATTCCAAATGTTCCCCACGATGTTCCTGTTGCAAAAGCAAGGAATACCGCAACCAGAAATATAACTGCCGGCAGAATACTTAACCAGCCGCCCGATACTCCTTTTACAAGTCCGGCAACAAACTCCTTAGCGCCCAGACTGTCTGTCATTGCTTTGAGTGTCCATGCAAATGTAAGAATAAGGATTGCTGGTACCATTGCCTTGAATCCTTCCGGTATGCATGAGCATGATTCATTGAATGAAAGTACCCTTCTTACTGCATAGAACACAATTGTTATTATAAGTGCAAAGAAACTTCCAAGCATAAGTCCTACCGAAGCATCACTTCCTGAAAATGCATCAACAAAACCTACTCCCTTGAAAAAATCTCCTGAATATAGCATTCCAATTATGCAGCAAACTATAAGTGTAATAATTGGAAACAGCAGATCTAACACTCTTCCGCGTCCCTTAATTACATCTTCTGTTGCGTTAGCATATGGCCTGTCAGGAGTTGTATACAAGTCTCCCTTAGCTGCATTTGCTTCATGAACTGCCATTGAACCAAAGTCAACCTTTAACGCTACAATAAGAATCATTGCTGCAATAGTAAATAACGCATAATAATTGTAAGGAATAGCCTTAATAAATATTCCAAAACCATCTTCTGCGGCGGGCGGTTGTGCCGAATTCCCCTCCTCAGCAGACTTCTCTTCCCCAGCAGGCGCTACTTCATCCGCAGGTTCCTCCTCTGCATCAGCCAAAGCAGTCTCACCGGCAGAAACCGAAGCCGCCGATACTGGGACAGTGTCTGTACCTACAGGCGGCACAGGCAAAGATTCCATCTCCTCCAGCTCAAAGGCTTCATCATCCTCAAAGGCTGCAGACGAATCGAACATACTGTTTTGCTGCTCCATTGCTATTTCTGAAAAAACACCCATTGTAAAATCTCCTTTCGCAAAAAATGGCATGGAGTAGGCCGTTATGACCCTTTCCATGCCATTGTGTGTTGCTCACAGCACATATAAAAGTGTGCTGAAGCTGTCAAAACAGTAGCAGACCACGCCAGTATACTGCCTTGACCATTCCTTGATTTTGTCCTGCACCTCCTGCGCAGTCTTTTGATTGCTCATATTCCAGGGTGGAGGTACCGTTACGGTAAAGTAGCCATTCTCCAGACAACTTCTGACATCTGCCGGAAGATTGGAACACTGCTCATACAGTGCTGTAATCTGGCTTTTCTTCTTTTCTGCAATACGCATCTGACCCCTATCCCTTCATTCCTGTTTTTGAGCAGGCTCCGGAAGTCTTTTACACAAGAATGGGGAGAAGCGTACCGGCGCAAAATCCCGGCAGTCATTCACATAGAAGTATGTGCGTTTGCCTTGGCAGTCCAGTTCCACCACATCAGATGGAGCCAACGGACGGCCTCTGTAATCTTCCGGCAAATGCTCATTAAAGTCCAGGAACAGGCGCCCCAGCACTTCCATGTCATTCTGCCCCTTTGGGCAACAGACCTCTGCGCTCCATACCGTCTGATAGGCGGCAGCAGGCGGCTGTTCATATCCAGCCTTATGTAGCGCATCCAGTCGCTTGAATGCGAATGGTACTGTCTGTGTCTCACTTAGGCAAAGCTGGTAAATGCAAAACCTCCGGAAAACTCTCTGGCTGTCCAGAATATCCTTCAGCGCCCGATTGCCCTGAGCAAGAAATATCTGATACTCTTCCTTTGTAAGCCCCAGATACTCTGTCAGGTCCAAATCTTTCTCCGCTCTGGTGTGCCAAAGCTCGACGCAGCCATCTATATAGGTAAAGTCACACTTACCGCACAGATATTGCTGCTTAAAATTCATTCTCTGCACCTCCTTTTCCTTCTGTTCTTTCTCCCGAAGGGCAAGCTGCCAATCATCAAACCCTTTATAATTCGGATTCCAGGTCAGCCGACGACATGCCATTCCATTTTTTCGGGCCATCAGATAGATCTTAGATGCCCCATTAGAGGTCATTTGGTTACTGTACTTATCCATATCATGAGCCTCAATGATCTCCTCAGTGCCATTCTGTGCCAGCAGTGCAAACAGCGTATCCAACTGGCTTGTGTTGTTTGCGCCGGCAATCGCCGCAAAAGTCCGGTTTGTCAGGCAGTGCGAGATGTCTGCTTTCAGCAGTCCCTCAATGACATAGACCACCCGAGCAGATGGATTGCCGATAAAATGTACCGGGCTCCCGGATGTGACACCCATATTTTTGGACGAGGACGAAAACCAGATGTATTTGGCTCCTGACTTATCCGGTGGATCATCTTTTTGCTTGAGCGGACTATCCAAAAGTATCTGCAGGCCATGTATCATACCGTCGTATCCCACAGCCGGAATCAAAATCCCTGCGTTTTTTCGGTAGAAGTTCATGGTCCAGCGCCCGCTGTCATCCAGATAAAAGCCGGGCACCCCCTCCACCTTGCATCCCTGTTTCATCAGCCGCTCGGTAATGGAGCGGCAAAGGAATGGGGGTGGAGTACTCTTGAACCCAATCCGGTCGATCTGTTCATCCGACAGTCCCCGTTTTGGGGAGTGCAGATGGTTGCGGTGGGCAGGCTGAAGAGGCAGCATAGCGAGCAGCAGCGAAAGCGTTTGATGAATTTCCTGTCCGCTGGCCCGTTCTGCTTGCTGCACTGTTTTTAGTTCGCCCCTCCTCTCATATCCGGCAAGGTCGGTCTGAGTCCCCGAAACCGGGGACCCAGTGCCAGCCTGCTGGTTTCCTGCCATCTCATATCCAGAGTTCGGCCGTTCCCTGTGAAAATCGTTGCACAGGGCTTCTCCTATTTCCCAATACGCATCGGATGTAGTCGTATTGTTTAGCCGCGCATAAAGCGCAAGCATACCGCCATGCTCATCACAATAATTGCACCGCCAGACATTTTTGACGAAATTCACATTCATCTTGCCGCGGCGGTCACCACAAAACGGGCAATCCACATATACACTGTTTGCCTGTCGGCGTCTGATTCGTAGATGTAGAAGTTCCACTACATCCATAATACCGAACGGAAAATCTCCTGGATATGAGTCCATCTGTTCTCCCTCCCTTCTTGGCCCCATAGATGGGGCTGCTTATCATCCGGCTTTCTGTGCGGCCATACCATCGAGCATGATCTGCGCCGCAGCACGAACGATATTGTTGGTGCTCTTGTTGCCTGGGGTGAGGTAGAATTTCAGACTCACCGGACGCTCCTTGGCAACAGTTGCCATGGTCTTTCCTTTGCTCAGACCGCTATCCACCACCACATTCTGCGCTTCTTCAAAGGTCATTACCTTCAAGATGTCTTCTACCGGAGTGCTCTCCGTATAAGAAGGCGCCACAGGCTGATCGGGTGCTTCCTGTTGGACAACGGGCGCCACAGGCAGTTCTTCCGGTTCATCCGATTGGAATACGGAGGCGGCCGGCTGCTCAGACGCATCATCCTGTTTTGGACTGCTATCCAATGTAACCTCGCGGCTCGGTACCGGCAGCTCCATATTGGGAGCATTCTCCTCTACCTTGCCGGCAGGCAGTGTATCCATATTCTCCTTCTCTTCTGCAACCATCTGTTGGACAGTGGGCTGTACCGGAGAAACCGGGGGCTGTTCATTCTGAACCGGCTTTGCCACAGGTTTCTGAATAGGCGCCGGACGAGCAGGAGCATTACGGCCCTCTACAGCGTTCTGAGGCGCTCTTTCCGGCCGGGCATGAACTTCCCCGCCAGATTGCCGCAGCGCCGCTCCAGGGGCTTCTACGGGCCTCTGCGCCGCATTTGGCATCGGTTGCTGGATGGGAGCCGTCCCGGAAAGCGGAATACTGCTTCCAAACACCTTGCCCGTACTGTCAACAGCAACATCGGCAAACTGCAGACCGAAACCGGCATCCGACAGCGCAGCACTCAATGCCTCATCCTGGGCAGCCTGTACATAGTCAGTACCTTCTTCTGCACTGTGCTGCGAGATGTAACTGCTGATGGGCTCTGCATCACTGCGGTCCAGATAGACTCTGGCCTCCATAATCGCAAGCTGTTCCGTGATTCGCAGGGTAGTCAGTTTCATGCGGCCCTGTGGGTGACGCAGACGGAACCACAGTTTCTGATAAGGCAATTCCAACTGCAGCATTTCCTCATTGGTCTTTCTGGATACCTTATGGCGCAGAAATTTGAGCGGGTCAAAGCCCGGCACCTTGTTCAGTTCTGCCACTGCCGGAATTGTTTTGTACATCATAGGCATCGGATTACTTTTTTCGTTCATGTTGGAAACTCCTTTCTGACATAAAAATAGGAGACGCCAAGTGCTATTTCTGCATCTGACCTCTCTTTTTTAACTTGCGTTCTTTAATTGTTCTTCCAACGCAGTCGGAATGGGGATACCGGCTTTCTTTGCGTAGGCTTTGAAATACATCTGAATACGCATACCCAGCAGCGTATTCCGCTTGCCGATCTCATTACGATGGATTGCCATAAACAATACCTGTTTCTGCCCAATCAGAACCACCCGCTTTTTGGCACGCGTGATTCCGGTGTAGAGCAGATTACGGTACATCATGATGGTGTGCGCTTTGAGCAGCGGCATAATAACGGTCTCATACTCAGAGCCCATAGCCTTGTGGATCGTAGTAGCATAAGCCAGATCCACATTGCTCAAATCATCTACGCCGTATTCCAGTGTTCTGCCAGCGCCAAAATCCATGCCGATTTTTTTACCCTGGTCAGTGTCCTTAATATACCGGATGAAGCCCAGATCTCCATTAGAGACCTTTTCTGTGTTCTTGGTCTGCATGATGCGGTCATTGACCCGGAATATCCTGGGGCCAAACTTGATTTCTTCCTCCGCAGAGCGGAATGGGTTGACCAATTCACGAATGGTTTCATTCAGCTGTTCCGACGACGCGGCGCCTTCTGAACGGAAAGGTGAAAGAATCTGCACATTCTCAATGCCACTCTCCTGTATCTCCAAACAATACCGTTCTGTAATCTTTTCAGCGGTGTCTTCCTGACTATCACCAGACACGAAAACAAAGTCCGGTCCATAAAACAGTTTGGTATTGCCCTCGTTGATAAATTTGGCATTATAGGCAATCAGACTATCCTTCGACTGACGGAAAATCTGATCCAGCACCGTTACTGGGACGATTTGGGTCTCGATGATCTCACGGAAAACATTTCCGGCTCCTACGCTGGGAAGCTGATCTGGGTCGCCTACCAGCACGATTCTGGCATTTTCCTTCATGCGCTCAAAGAATTTCTCGGCAAGCCACATATCCACCATGGAAAACTCATCCACAATGATTAAATCGGCCGACAGTGGCTCTGACTTTCTGTTCCGGCTACCCTCATCCTCTTCACTGGTCAGTCCCAGACCACTGTGTAATGTTCGGGCATCCTCAAAGCCGGTACTCTCCGACATCCTGCGGCTTGCCCGACCGGTAGGTGCCATAAGAGCAATTTTGCCATCAGGGTACAGCCGCCGGTAAACCTCAAGTATCGTCCGCAGCACTGTTGTTTTACCAGTACCAGGAGAACCCGTAATCACTGACAAGCCATGCCTAAATGCTGCATAGACCGCAGCCTCCTGCTGTGCAGACAGGCGCAGTCCCATTTCAACCTTGACCTGTTCCAGCACCGGCGCAATATGCTCTACTGGCATCTGGGTGACCAGACGCTGGGCGATCCGGCGCGCCGTTTCATCCTCTTGGGCAAACACTCTGGGAAGATAGATATTATCCTTCACGGAAACGATTGCTCCATTCAGGATCATTTCCTGCATCATATCCCTGACTTCCTGCTGATGCAGGCGAAGCTCCGGTACAGGTATCTTCTCATTGAGCAGTTTCAGCGCTGATTTCTCCAGTTCTTCAGAACTGATGTACAGATGGCCTCGTTTACTCTTGCCCTCATCCAGCGCACAAAAGACAGCCCCTTTGATACGCATGGGGTCATGGAGATCGCCCCCGCTCTTTTGTACGATTGCATCTACCCGCCGAAATCCAAAGCCGGAGATCTGGCAAAGCTCAAATGGGCTCTTTTCCAAAATCTCTACGCTGGTCGGGCCGAAATATTGATATATTTTCAATGCCGTCTTGGGAGTAATCTTAAACGGTGCCAGCAAGGTCATAATTCCTTGGAGCATACGGTTTTCTGCATAAGAAGCTTTGATGTCCTCCAATTTATTTTCCGTAATGCCCCGGATCTCCAACAGCCGCTCCGGCTGGTGTTCCAGAATATCCAATGTGTCCACACCGAACCGCTCCACAATGTCTGCGGCAGTTTTGGGACCAATCCCTTTGATAAGCCCGGAGGCAAGGTAGCCCTCTACGCCGTTTTTTGTTCTGGGCACAATTTCACGCCACTGCTCCACCTGGAGCTGGACACCATACTTGCCTTTTGCCCATTCACCATCCAGTTCCAACTCTACCGCATCTGTCCGTGGAATCTCATACCCCACAGCTGTAAAGCGGATCAAATGGTCTTTGTACCGCCTGTTTGACCTGGCCTCAGCTGGCACGCTCTGGTCTGCGGTTTTTACACTGATGATACAAAACTTATTGGCAGGATTATAAAAAATCGTCCCGTCGTAGGTACCAATACAATTCATCCTTTTTCACCTCACTAAGCGGCCTCCATAATCGAGGCTCTAACACTGAACCGTCTGGATTCGGATACTGTAACAAACTGCTCGTAAATATCCGGATGCTCCAGTTTCAACCGAAGCAGGTTATCCTTGTCGATGACGGACTTGCGAACAGGGGTATAGGTAACCGTATAGTTCACTCCCTCCTGCTCACAGACTGCAGTGCAGCTGGTACCCATTTCCGCAATCAACAGCGCCTTCAGACGCTGAATATCCTTGTCGATTTCTTTGGAGTACACCTCTGCATTTTTCTTTTCATCCAGAAGCCGCAAATACTGCATAAGTTTTGCAGTCATATCCAGGTCAAGTGCAACGGCCGGGGCATTTTTATCTGCCGGGCCAAAGTGTTTGCGTGCGCTCTCAATAATCAAGGCCCCACTTTCTGTATAGGGCGGCGGCACATGGCGCTGCACATGGTTTTCCCAGAAATACTGCTCCAAAAAGACCATCTCAGCCTCATACTCGAAATCACGCTTGACCTCCCGGATAATAACTTCCTCCTCGTTGTTACCATACAGGCAGCAAAAGAAACATCGGTCAAGATCCGTTACTGCCATATAATGACGCCCCTGAGATTCATAGTAGACTGGAACAGTCTCCTTCCCATTCATCCACCAGTTATCTCTGGCATTATAGTTTGTGGTCTTGATCTCAAGGATCGCTGTGGTGCCATCCGGCAGTTCCACAAAGTAGTCCACATCAGCCAGCATCCAAGGATACTGTGGGTGCTGGAACATCTTTTTGATTTGGTAGACCCGATATCCGGTTTTCCGCTCGAATATCTTTGCTACCAGAGGCTCCAGCAAATGCCCCATTTCCATGGCAACCCAGTTGCCCTCATCATCTTCCACTGACGCTATGTTCAGTTTGTCGTAGTACAGATCCCTGGCTGTCCGGAATGGAGAAGTGCCAAAGATTGCTGATACATCGCTGCCGCCGATTCCACGGCGCCGGTAATCCAGCCAGTCTTCTTCTGAAAGATCTGCCGTTTCTACCAGCACCAGCGGTTCATGCCGCTTTTGTTCAGCACTATTGCTGCCAGACATATCAAATCCCCCTTCGTGATCTTCGGGGCAAAATAACTGCCCTCGCCATTGGTGCAACATTTTGGGGCCGGAGCGAAGATACTGCCTGTCTCTTCATCTTCCAGTCCGTGGAGTGTGCCGGCTTGACCCGCCGACCATTCTGCTTTCTTTTCTGCTTCACATTCATGTACATGACCTGCCTTTCTCAGTTTTGATTTATCCTTAAAGCCCTTTCAGGCTTACAGGCAATAAAAAAGCGAGAATGACAGACGGCATAAAGCCTGGCGTCCATAGTTGCCTATGAACCGATGTCATTCTCGCAATGGTGGGTAAATCCCGTAAAATAAAAAAGCCAGCAATATACCGGCCTGAAAAGGCGCAGTGATACTACTGACACAAGTACAAAATTAACAGCGTGTGCAATGCAGTCATTACTCCGCAACACAAGCCCTAAAGCCTGTGTACCCTGACGGGCAACGCACAAAAATCAATTACATTGCAATTCTAACACAATATATAGTGCTTGTCAATTCAAACATTCTATATATTGATTTTTGGATTTTCTTTAAATTTTCTTTCCTCTTTGCAGAAGTTCTTTCTTCCCCGCCTATTTATAGGATGTATCGGATCATTTGGTAATACCGGATGATCCCTACGCTCTTTTAGTACCTTGACAAGTTCATAACCTCTATGGGGAGTTATACAGGAATTCTGGACAGTGTGCGATGACCACAGAAGCGCGCCCATAATCGAAGTGTTGCACAGCAGCAGCCTGAAATACACGGCAGAACCGTTCTGGCGTAGGAAATGGCCCCATTAGAGTTCTTTTGTTATTTCAATACCTCCTGACCTCAAGACCGTTTTCATTGTTTTTGTTGAAAACCTTCTTCTACAAATCGTAAGGGATCATTGTAATCGAAAAAAGGAGGACGATTATGGAGAAAAGAAAACCGAATGACCTACCGCCGGAGCAGTGCTTGGCTGTTGATACCGATACCCTTTGCAAACTGTTGTGCTGTGGAAGGCACACTGCAGTACAGATTGGGGATCTTGCCAATGCACGCATTACCATGAACACCCGTGTCCTATGGAGTGTCCAGCGTATCAAAGAATATCTTTATGATATTTCCGGCTAAATAACCATGCCAGTAAGGCGCACTACACTTTTATAATCAGGAGGTACCAGTAATGGCAAAAGTGAGAAAAGACAACAAAGGACGAAATCTTCGGCCCGGAGAAACACAACGGGCAGATGGCAGCTATATGTATGTCTACAAATTAGGCACTAAAAAGAAATATCTTTACGACTCCGATCTCGCAAGTCTTCGTGTCAAAGAAAAGCAGATCAACAAAGATAAGGATGATGGCATCCGTACTCAGGAAGCCATGAAGCTTACCCTGAATGATATGTTCAAGGTCTACATGAATAACAACATCAAACTGAAGCCCTCTACCAGAGCAAATTATCTTTACCTGTGGGACTTCTATGTGAAAGAAGAGCCTTTCGCTAACATGCCTCTGCCACAAATCCACAGAAGTGATATTCTCGCGTTTTATACCAAACTGCTGAAACACGGCTTTGCTATCAACTCACTGGAGAGCATCAACACCATTGTTCACCCTACGCTTGAAATGGCCGTGGACGACGATTACATCCGCAAAAATCCCAGCAAGGGCATTTACCGCAAGCTCAAGACGGATGGCAGCGCTCCAAAGCCTAAACGGCGGATCGCACTCACTAAAACGCAACAGCAGAATTTCCTGCGTTTTATTGCCAAGTCCCCTACATACAGCCATTGGCTCCCCATCATGACTGTGCTCCTTGGAACAGGAATGCGTGTAGCAGAATGTACCGGCATTACCAAAAGCGATATTAACTTGAGCGAAAACACAATCTCGGTCAACCACAACTTAATCTACCGGGTCATTGACGGAAAAGCCGGATTTCACATTACCACTCCCAAAACTGAGAGCGGTACACGAATTATCCCTATCCTCTATCCAGAGGTGGCCGAGCAGCTTCGCCTCCAGATTGAAACCATCGACGCATTGTATCCAGACGATCAACTGGTGTTAGGAGGAGTTCACGGTTTTGTTTTCCGCAACAGAACCGGCTCATTCATGAGCGCCCACAATATCAATCGGGCGATTGAGAGAATCAGCGTAACTTACAACATGGAGGAAATGGATCAGGCTGAACTGGAAGACCGTGAACCGGATCTGCTCCCTCATTTTAGTGTTCACAACTTGCGGCACACCTTCTGTACCCGGCTCTGCGAAAGCACCAACGATGTTAAATTCATTCAGCAAGTCATGGGGCATGCCGATTTCTCTACTACAATGGACATCTACACCCATATTACACAAGAGAATATGCAGGAGAAGGCAAAAAACATTAGTGTGAACATGAAGCTGATGTAAAAAGAAAGGCGAATCTGCATTTTATAAGCAGATCCGCCTTTCATATTGCTTCATCCGGTTTCGTAGGGTCTCGCGCAAAAGTTGTAGAAAAGTTGTAGTAACGCGATTTTTTGTAGTAAATGACCTCTTTAGTACAGCTTTGCTCCTGCCGGAATACTGTCATCCAGCATCAAAAGATTTAAGCCTTCCCGTCCGTCATACTCGTACACTGCGGAAATCAGCATACCCTCGGAATCAATACCCATCATCTTTCTCGGCGGCAGGTTTGTGATTGCCACACAGGTCTTACCAACCAGCTCTTCCGGCTCGTAATACTCGTGAATACCGCTTAAAATGGTGCGTTTCCGGTCTGTTCCGTCATTCAGTGTGAATTTCAGGAGCTTCTTGGACTTCGGCACTGCCTCACAGGCTTCGATCTTAACCACTCTGAAATCAGACTTGCTGAATGTTTCAAAGTCTACATCATCTGCAAACAAAGGCTCGATTTTCACCTTGGAAAGATCAATCTGTACGCTTGGCGCGGACACGGTTGCATCCTCTGCAGAACCATTTACCGCTGCTTTTTCGGCTTTGTTTTCAGCCCGCTTTGGTTCCAGGGTCTTCATTGTGGGGAAGAGGATGACGTCGCGGATGGAGTCGGTGCCGCAGAGCATCATGGCGCAGCGGTCGATGCCGAAGCCCAGACCGCCC
>ERZ779956.1364-NODE-1364-length-11266-cov-2.820623_pt1 | contig 11266 bp, 8 predicted proteins | sample MGYA00511940_ERZ779956 | MGnify/ENA primary metagenome ERZ779956 (study PRJEB29588, sample SAMEA2154992) | human gut metagenome | biome: human gut; feature: human-associated habitat; material: faeces | place: Denmark | collected 2008/2010 ...
ATACACGCGTCAGCAACGGCCGCGCGGCATCCGTGGAAAGCTTCCTTGCCAACAGCGGCATCTCGCCCACCCGTCTCAGCGCACAGGGCATCCCCATGGCCGACTATGTGGCATCGAACGACACTGCCGCCGGACGCGCACAGAACCGCCGTGTGGAAATCTACATCACCGCCGACCAGAACATGATCAACCAGGCCAACGCAGGCACCCTGCAGTAAGCCGTGTGCTGCAGCCCGTTTGTGCGGGCTAAACAAACCATCACAACATAACCCAACGGGGCGGACCGCAATGCGGTCCGCCCCGTTGGCATCATTCGGCCCTGTGTGAGGGCCTCCAATCAGTCCTTATAATAGTTCTTTATGTCTCTTGATTTGTCCTGCTTTGTGGTGCGGGCGTTATATTTGAGCGAGCCACCCGATGATGCCGACACCGATGCGGTCTCGGCTTTCAGGTCCCGGGCGTTGACCGACGCTCCGCTCGAAGCACCGAGGTCAACATTCTGAGCCTGCCCTTCAAGCTTGATCGAGGCGCCGCTTGAGGCATCGGCATCCACTTTCACAGCCTTGACGCCGCTTATCTTTATATCCGCGCCGCTCGAGGCGTCTGCATCCATATCATTCACCCTTGCCGCCATCACTTTTACAGAAGCTCCACTCGAGGCATCGGCCTCGAATTTTCCAGCCTCAAGGCTGCCGATCTCAATCCAGCTTCCACTCGAGGCCGAGAACTCAAGTTCGTAGACGTTGGGGAGCGATGCCGCCTTGACCGATGCGCCGCTCGAGGTTTCTATCTCCTTCAGCGACGGCGAGGACAGCTGCACCTTCACACCATCCTCCGATTTGAGTTTGCGTAACAGGTCGGAAAACGACGACACGTCCTGACCCTGACATGATTTGAGTTTCAGTTTAAGCTTGCCTCCCTCCTGTTTCACCTCAAGCCGCTCCATCAGGCATGCCGGAGCCGTCACCTTCATGTCGCGTGTCGCACCGGGCGTATAGGTCACGTATATGCCTGTGGCCACGTCAAGATGATCGAACTGTTTGACGGGTATGGTCTTGCTCACCACCTTTTTGTCCTGTTCACTCAGGGTGAGTGCGCCACTGCAGACACATCCCGAACCCATCACTGCCATCACGGCCACCATGGCCGCAACGCCGAGTCTTTGCATTGTCTTTTTCATGTTCAAATATCGGTTTTTGTATATTAGATGCACGTTGTGGCCGAAAGGTTGCAGCATGCACAAAAAAAATGCACCGGCACACTCCTGATGGGGAATGATGCCGGTGCATTGTAAGTTCCGAAAATCCGGAATAGGAGCAGCTGGCGCTCCCTGCAGATTTATTTACGGATGCCGAGCTCTTTTTGGGCGATGATGGCACGGTAACGGGTGATGTCCTTCTTGATCAGATAATCAAGCAGACGGCGGCGCTTACCAACCAGAGCTTTCAGGGCACGTGCAGTTGTATGATCTTTGTGATTTGACTTCAGGTGCTGAGTCAAATGAGCGATACGGACCGAGAATAATGCAATCTGGGCTTCAGGAGAGCCAGTGTCAGTCTTGCCCTTACCGTATTTCTCGAAGATCTCTACTTTTTCGTCAGAATTTAAATGCATTCTTTCAGAGATTTTTAAGAGGTAAAAAAGAAAAAAATTTAATCACAGGCAAACCATGGCTGCCTCGCGGCCGCTGCGGCTTTTCGACGAGCCGGAACCTGCGCATTGCCGGTTTGCAGCCGCAAAGGTACATCTTTTTTGCGTAACCCGCAACATTTCAGCAAAAATATCTTTTCCAACCTTCCGCGCAGCCGTTCCCTCAGGTTAAAATTGAGGGGCGCGGGGAGAATCGGCGGCAAAAAATTTGCGCAATCGAAAAAATATCAGTAATTTTGCCCCGCAAAAGTCCGGAAAGGCAGGCTTTAAAAGCCGCAAAGCCTCGGGCAGAAAGGCCCGCATCCGGCGTTAAGGCTTTGGCTTAAAGCCGCAAACGCATTTGGCCGGACTGCATTGCCATCGGAATTTAAAAACAAAAACGACATAACAAGACTCAACAAAAATGATTATCGTACAAGTTAAAGAAGGCGACAACATCGAAAAAGCTCTCAAAAAATTCAAACGCAAATTCGAAAAAACCGGTATCGTAAAAGAACTCCGCAGCCGTCAGGCATTCGAAAAGCCCTCTGTCACAAACCGCAAGAAGATGATGAAAGCGGTTTACGTGCAGAAGCTCCGCATGGTTGAGGAATAATTTCCGCACTGACAATTTGCTGTTTTTTCATGGCGGCAACTAAAATTTTGTTTGCTTTGACTTGCAAATAAAAAAAGATTGCTATAACTTCGTGAATCGGCCACAAGCTGTGACCCCATCCGCCGGATGCACCGCCATCAGGCAAACCTAACCGCCATCACGAAGCGCCAATGTTGATAAATTCATTTTTGACATATCTGCGGTGTGAGCTGAATCGTTCGGCTCACACCGTTTTGGCATATGCCAACGACATTGAGCAGTTCGCCAGCCACGTCACAGGCGGCAAGCCCGACGAGTTCCAGCCCGAGACCTGCCGTCAGGCCGACATCCGCCAGTGGATTCTGTCGCTGAGCGAGAACGGCGTGAGCCAGCGGTCGATCAAGCGCAAACGGTCGTCGCTCAGCGCCCTGTTCCGCTATCTGATGCGCACAGGCGCCATGACCTACAACCCCGCAGCCGAAGTGCCGCTTTCAAAAACTCCACGCAAGCTCCCGGTGTTTGTCCGCCAGGCCGAAATGGCAGAGACCATTGCCGATATGGAGCAGCATCCCCATGCGCACACCGACTTCGAAGCCTGCCGCGACCATCTGATCGTGTTGATGTTCTACTCCACAGGCATGCGTCTGAGCGAACTTATCGGCCTCAAAGACGCCGATGTGGACACCCGGAGCGGCGAACTAAAAGTGCTCGGCAAGCGTAATAAAGAAAGAATAATCCCTTTCGGCGCCGAACTCGCGCAGGCCGTAGAGAGCTACAGGCAGCTGCGACGCAGCGGCCGACCCGTCGCCCGAAGGGATGCTGTTCGTGCTGCCCGACGGCAAGCCGCTCTATCCCGTGCTGGTGCGCCGGCTCGTGAAGAACGCACTGACAGGACATACACACGCCACCCGAATGTCGCCACACACGCTGCGACACTCATTCGCATCCGACATGCTCAACAACGGAGCCGACCTCCGCAGCGTGCAGCAGCTTCTGGGGCACGAATCATTGGAAACCACACAGGTCTATACACATATAACCTACCGCGAACTTAAACAAAATTACCAACTCGCGCATCCGCGCGCAAAACAAAATCAAGGAGGATTTTAGATTATGGACGTAAGAATTCAAGCCATCCATTTCGATGCAACCGAAAAGCTCGTTGCCTTCATCAACAAGAAAGCTGAACGTCTGGCACGCCATAACGCCGCAATCACCACCTTCGATGCAAAGCTGTCGGTGGTTAAGCCTGAAACGGCAATGAACAAGGAGGCCGTGGTGAAAGTCACAATGCCGCAAGGCGAGATGGTGGCCACCAAAGTGGCCGACTCATTCGAGGAAGCCATCGACCTCTGCCTCGAGGCTCTGGAGCGCCAGCTCGAAAAGCGCAAGAACGCCTGATGCCTGCACCTCCTCCCTCCACAAACATACCATAAAAAGCAACGTATCGCGCCCCGGTGCCGACACGTAACGACACAACAACTATCATAAAACAGAACAAGCCGCATCGCCCTCCGCAGCGATGCGGCATTGTTTCATAAATCCCATAACGGAACGCCCCGAAAATCCGGCGGATTTTGGAGACAAACCGAAAATCCGTGCATTTGTTTCTTGCAAACCGAAATCACATTCACCGAATTGTAGGGTCGCGACCTGTCGCGACTGCAACCCTGTGTGACACACCGTACATACGGCCCCTCTGCCACATCCCGCCTGCAGTCGCGACAGGTCGCGACCCTACAAGCACACGGATACACAGACCGTGCAATGCCACTGTGTTAAGGACTATGATGCTATGCTTATCCCATTACGAAGCGCCGGCGCAGTGCGCGGGATATTCACAAAAAGCAGGGACATTATGCCCAAGGCATAATGTCCCTGCAATTCGGTAAATGCTCTGTCGGCAGTTAACGCCGTAGATTAGCAGCGGGGTATCAGTAGACGAGTTCGAGGTCGTCGATATACATCACCGAGGGGCCTCCGGCGAAATAGTCGCCACCCTTCGAGGCCGAGATGGTGAGGATAATGTTGCAGGCCTTCACATCCTCGGTGCGGTAGTCGAGGGTGATCTCAAACGGCACCATGTCGCTGCCGGCGGTTGCGCCCTCAAACACCTTCTCGCCGTAAGCAATCACGTTGGAGCCATTCTTATCGAAAAGGCTGCGCTCGGATGCCTTTGTCTTCACAATACAGGGATAGCGTTCGCTATTATAGGCTGTGGTGGTATTATCAACTATCGCGATATAGATAATGCCACGGTCCATCTCCCCTTTCACATATTCTGCGGGAGCATCATCTGCTCTGTCTGTTATGGCAGCGGGGGTGTAGTGCACATAGCCACGGAGCGCCTTGGGACGCGAGGTGAACGGACGCCCCCAGCCGAGAACGCCGTCTGTACCCTTTGTCTCCAGATATTTACCGACAAACAGGTTGCCTGCGGCAAATTTTCCGATTGAACCGATGCCCACAAACTGGCTCGCCAGCTTGGCCGAATACGAGCCGGAATGCTTCTTGTCGGTGGCGGGAACTGTCACATTCTTGTTCATCGTTGAGGAACCGTGGTTACCGCTATCCCAGAACATTGTGCCACCGGAAGCATAAACAAGATATGCCTTGCTGCTGGTGTCCCATTCCTCGAATCCGGCGTTGGGCAGCTGGGCGGCCGCCTCGGTGGTGAACGTGTAGGGCTTGGATTCATAGCCGTCGCACACGGCACGATACTCATAGGTTGTGCCTGCGGTCAGGCCGGTGACAGTAGCAGTGATTGTGGTGCCTGCCTCGGCGCGGGCTGCGGGAGCGGCAGACGGAGTAGCGCGGTTCCACTGCTGCGAACCCAGGCGGCGCCATTCAATGGCAGCGTTGGTGACATCCGGATTGAGGATGGTTGCAGTGAGCGTGACGCGGTCGGCCCACACGGCGGGAGATGCCGACGGCAGCGGGTCGAGCTGCATCTTGGCGCTGGTGAATGTCACGTGCGCCACACCGGTGAGATTGTTGGCATCGTGCACGGTGATGGTCACTGTATGCTCACCCTCGGCGAAGATGCTCAGGAAGTTTTCGTTGAAACGGAGCTTCATCTCCTCAAACTGAGGATTCTCAGGATCATTCTTATGGGTTATGAGACTGTAGGAGAATCCATAGCCCTCGAGTTTCTGCCTTACCTCGTCGGACATGCTGAGCACGCCGAATTTGGTCTGCCCTGCACCCAGATAGGCTGTGAATGCCGGGCATTCCACCTCTACATATTCGATGTGCGATGTGCTCTGCACCCACAGGCGGCATTCGTCGAAGGCTCCGCCGGTGCTCACAATGGGCTGATCGATATTGTGGGTAAGCCCCGTAATCACCGGCTCCATCTGAATCTCGATCACCTCGGCGACTTCAATCTCGGTTTCATCCACCTCGATATCGAAAAGTGCACCGCCGAATTCCGATACGTTCGGGTCGCCCTGACTGATATGCACGGTGTACTTATGTCCGGGCTTGGCATTCTCGATGGCGCCATGCTTTGTCACGGCGCCGTCGGTGAGCTGGTTCTTGGCGGTAAAAGTGTAGGAGATGTTCTTATCGAACGACGGCATCATGAAGTAGCCGGGCTTGCCGGATGCCTCAAGACCTTCGTAGGTGAGCTTGCCGGCCTTGTGTCCGGCCTCAAATACGCATTCCGACACCAGCTCGCGCACCGATTCGTCATAGTCCACAACTACCACAACGTTGGCAATTTTGCACTCGAGGTTGAGCTGACGTGTTTCTCCACTCCCGATGGAAAACTCCTCGCGGGCTTTGAAATGCTTGTCCTCGAACGAGGCGGGAACCGAGTCGCCGGCCCATGCCTCGGCCACGTAGTTGTCGGCAAGTAGCCACACACCCTGTGCGGGCACCTCGCCGATGCCGTTGTACTTGCGCACCACGCCCTTGGAGTTCGAGATCCATATGAGGGTCTTGGCGGCCAGCTCATCGTCGGTTACACCGGCACGCGAGCCGCGCGACACCGAGCCTTTCACATCATTGCTGATGGATGTCTTTATAATCAGGCGCCCCTCGCCGTCGCCGGTGTCATAGGGGATTTCGTCCGAGCAGCTGCACAGCGCCATAAGCGATGCAGCGAACAATGCTGCCGGAGCGAAAATATTTTTTATCTTTTTCATTTCAATCGGCAGTTTTTAGGATACGATAAGCAGGGTAAGCGTCTTGCTGTTTCCGGCATTATCAGTTACAGTCAGTATGAACCGGTGATTGGCAGCCCCGTAAATCATGGTCAGCGGCACAAACTTGGTTATATCGAAATCAAGGTCGGTAGCACCCTTCACTTCGTCACCGACAGGGAATTCAAGACCTTTCAGGCCTTCAGTCAGATCCTTCTTCTCACCGTCATCGGTCGTCACAATCGGGTCGGCGAGGTCGAATTCCGGTGCCAGCTTCACATCACTGAGAACGTCGGCCGTCAGTGTCTCCGAATCAATCTTCACTTTGAAAGAAGCAATCGGGGCTTCCGAGTGGATGTGAATCTTGGCTTCTTTTTTCCCTTCGCCGAAGTCAGCTGCATTGTTGGGAGTATCGTCAAGCACATTGCCGTTGTCGTTGGCAAGGGTCTCGCTGGTAAAGGTGATGTTGCCTTCCTCGCCGGGCTTGGGATCTTCCCCGCCGGGCTCGTCGCCCTCCTGACCGGGACGGTCGCCTGATTCCTGAATGTCCTCCTCCTGAATCACGTTGCCGTCAACGCTAACGGTCTTGGTGCTGCAGCTTACCACGATGCCCTGACCGTCGACTGTTCCCACCTCATCATCAGGAGTGTTGGGATTGTAGTTGAGGCGGAATGTGAGCTTGCGGTGCTGACCGGGGGCAATGTTCTCGAGCACGTGCGAGAAGTCCTCGTCCACGCCGTTCACGCGACCCTGAAAACGGGCCACCATGGTGGTCTGTCCGGTGTAGGCGAAATAGCCCGAACGCGTCTCCTTGCCGGTGTACTGCAGGTAGACGCCGGGAGTGGATGTGACGGTGATGGTGAAGCCCTCGCCTCCCGTGGCTGCGAGAAGCTTCGGCCCGTAGTCGATGGTGACACGCACATTGGCGAGCTTGCAGACTATGGGACCCACGTCGGTCACCTCGCCGTTGCGGATATCGAATGTCTGTGAACCGAGATAATAAGGTGCCGACCACTCGGCATCCTTCAGCACGCGCGAACGCACCTGCACTTCGTAGCTGCCCACAGCGAACGTGGGGAGCTGCGGCATGGTGGCATAGGTCCACGATGCCACGTTGGCGTTGTCGGAGGTGCGGACCACATCGACAAGGAACGGAGAGAGGTCGATCGACGAGCGTGAGGTCGCCTTCTTCGTGACATCCTCATCCTCCTTCTCGTCCTCAACAGTGTTGACCTCGGCTAATATGGATTGGGTGTTGAGACGCCCTTCGCCTGCGCCCTCCACCTCAGGCACCCAGTTGTCCGAGCACCCAGTGAAAGCAGCCGCCGCGGCCGCCCACGCTAATATGGATATGCTTTTAAATTTCATATTTTCAATCTATATTGTGGAGTTGCAAATCAATCGTAATTAAGTGTCACATCGTCGATATACAGCTGCGAACCAACGGTCTGCGTATCTTTCGAAGCAGCCAATGCAGGATATGAAAGATTGGATTCATTGATGGCATAACAGTCCGGATTAGCCGATGAGCGGAAAATCACACAAATTTTGGCTGCTTTCTGTTTGACTGTGTATGGCAGATTCATAACAACCTCTGTATACGCATCAGCCTTTGTCAGATTCCGGGTCTCCTTTGCAATAATTTTGCCATCGGCCGATTTCAGCCAAATCTCAGCATATCCATAGTCATTGGAGTTCTTAGGCTGGTATTTATACCAGAACGACAGCGACGACGGACGCGAAGAGAACGGATAGCCAAAATCAATCACACCATCATACGATTCGCCTGATGTATTTACGAATTGTGTCGGAGAACTGCCCAGATGCAACTGACCCACAGAAGCATGCTTTATCGATGAACGGCTACCCTCTGCACTATTGCCTTGTCCCCAGCCCACAGTTTTTATTAAAGCTGCATTACCGGAACGTGCATCAGTTGTGCGGTCAGTACCGGATGCAGCGCAATAGCCCATACCATTGCGGCTGCCACTTAAATTATAATCATTCGAACCGCCTTCCGACGTTGATACAAGATTCATTGACCCCCAAGGCGTATTCTTATCGCTGCCGCAATAAGATTTCCACCAATATTTTGTCTGACCATTCTCTATGAACCAGTCATCCATCTTGTTATTGGGCAATTGAACTATACTTTCAGTAGTAAATTCAATCGGCTCGGAAACGGCATTGTTGGCCTCCACTTTCAAATAATAGTGAGTGCCATCTGTCAAATTATTAATGGTGGCATTTGCACCGTTGACATCAACCTGTCCACCAGGTATCTGAGTATAATTGGTACCGTCTGTCGAAGCAAACCATTTTGCGGACAGAGCATATTGTGCACCGTGATTGCCAAGGACGCTCACCGTTGCATGCTTTGCATATACATCTGCATCAGAGAATCCTATTGCCACGCCGGTGCGGACCACTGTGACAGGAGCGAGCGACAGGGAGTTGTTGCCGAGCACCACGGCGCGGAACACCACATCGTTGGCGCTGCGCGGAATGGGTATGCGTACCTTATACTTGTTTGAGCCGGGCACATGCTCCAGACGTTCATGCACCACGCGCTGATATGCGCCGTTGTTGTCCACAACCTCGAAGCGCACGAAGTCGCGCAGGTCCTCGTTGTTGAACAGCATGTCGACCACCATCGATTCCTCGTTGACGGCAGGCGTATAGACCTTCTCCACAGCCAGCGTGAGCTCTTGCACTACGACGGTGAACGACATCGGCTCCGACACCTTGTTATATTTGTCGGTAACGGTGAGGGTGAATGTGGTGCGGTTGTCGCTGGAGGCGTTGTAGGTGAGTTTGCTCAGCCCCTCGCGGAAATCAACGAGCGCCATCTGCGTGGTTGTGCCGCGGAATCCCTGCGGACGGATGCCGAACTCCTCGATTTTTGCCAGGTTCTCGGCATCGGCCGGGAAGTTGACCACCGGCGGCCAGCCCTGGGTGATGAGCGACGCACCCTGAGTGGTGAGCTGCCCGGAGGCAACGCCGGCAATGGCTGTGGCCACCACGCGGAGCGGCCCGGAAGTGGTGGTACCCTCAACTATGGTGATCTCCTCGCCGGGAGTGAATCCCACGGCCGAGAGTGTCGGCGCGGGGGCAAGGAGAATCTGGTCGGAAACATCTATCTCCACCGTCTCCTCCACAAGTTCGGAGTTGAATGTAACCGTGATGGCCGAACCGCCCGATGGAGCTCCCAGCCCCATAGTCACCACATAGTGATTGCGTGCCTCGGCCGTGAATTCGGCGGCCTTGAGCTTGCCCTTCACACCGTTGGGTTTCGTCACATCGGCATAGATTGTGATAACGCCCGGCTCAACGTAGGCCGCACGTTCCTCGCCGGCGGTGTGGACGATGGAGGTTCCCTTCGAGGTGGCTATCTCCACCGAATATGACGTGAAATAATTCTTGAAATCCTCGCCGTAGACGATGCTCACCATCGAGTTGGCCAGCGTGGCCGTGAGCGACACGGGGGTCGCCTCGTTCTCATGGAGCACCACCTCGGTCGACCCTTTATAATAAGGTGCGGCAAAATCCTCCTTCCCCTCCTCGCCGTAGTAAGCATCGATGGTGTAACGGCCGATGGGGAACGTGGTGGTGGGATCAAAATCAGCGAGTTTGTAGGTAAACACCTTTCCGCTGAGATGAGAGGTCATTTTCAAAGTCAGGTCACCGGCATCGATATGGTCTGCCTCGGTAGCTACACGCGAGGCGGCCGACCGGCCGGAAAGTTTCTGCGGCGCCCTCACGTCGCGGTCAACCCCGACGTTGAGCAGCATGCGGCCGCCGTCGCCCGAATCCCGGGAGGGGTCGAATGTGTCGCTGCATGCACTGACTGCAAGCAGTGCGGCAACACAACAAGCGCCTTTTAACAGTTGTCTGATCATTTTTGATATGTATGAATTAATACCTATTTTTCACTGTGTTTTCAAATCCGGGGCAACCACACCCGCATCCTTAATGCTCAAAAAAACATTCCAGAGCTTTTTCGTTGCATGGCTGCGCTCTGATGCAGCGATCCCGAAAAGCAAAATTACCTGCGAAAATACACATTTTTTTTCACTTCAGCCGCACGCACGTTGTTAAAATTTAAAACATGCGGCATTAGTGCCAGAAATTTTACAAAATCCGACAAATTTTACAGCTTTTTCAGCTAATTTGCGTATCTTTGCATGCAATATAGTAGACTCTAAACAAGATTTCGATATGTCATCATTTATTGCAGACAGGGTTAAGATGGACGGCCTCACATTCGACGACGTCCTCCTCATTCCCGCTTACTCAGATGTGCTTCCGCGCGAAGTCGACCTCAGCACCCGCTTCTCGCGCCGTATCAAACTGAACGTGCCCATCGTTTCGGCAGCAATGGACACCGTGACCGAGGCAAAGATGGCCATAGCCATCGCCCGGGAAGGAGGCATCGGCGTTATCCACAAAAACATGTCGATCGAGGAACAGGCCCGTCAGGTGCACGCCGTAAAACGCGCCGAGAACGGCATGATTTACGACCCGGTGACCATCCAGCGCGGCTCCACCGTGGGCGACGCACTGAAAATGATGGAGGAATACCACATAGGCGGCATCCCCGTGGTCGACGCCGACAATTTCCTCGTGGGCATCGTCACCAACCGCGACCTCCGTTTCGAACGCGACCTCAACCGCCCCGTCGACGAGGTTATGACCTCCGAAAACATCGTCACCACCTCGCAGAGCACCAACCTCGAGGAGGCTGCCGAAATCCTGCAACACCATAAAATCGAGAAGCTCCCCGTGGTTGACCAGCAGGGCCACCTCGTGGGACTTGTGACATATAAGGATATCACCAAGGCCAAGGACAAACCTTTTGCCTGCAAGGACCATCTGGGCCGCCTGCGCGTGGCTGCCG
>ERZ779956.1389-NODE-1389-length-11113-cov-3.220836_pt1 | contig 11113 bp, 10 predicted proteins | sample MGYA00511940_ERZ779956 | MGnify/ENA primary metagenome ERZ779956 (study PRJEB29588, sample SAMEA2154992) | human gut metagenome | biome: human gut; feature: human-associated habitat; material: faeces | place: Denmark | collected 2008/2010 ...
CTGAACGGCATCCGGCTGCCGTCGCGCTACATTCCGTCGATGAATGCCTTGTATCCCCAAAAGTACGGAGAGCCGATGAACGGATGGCATTTACCGACGACTCTGGACGCCGAATACCGAACCTCCGAAGAGCCACTGCTCCCGGAGCGCAATGCGGCACTCCAATTCTCCGGCCGCAACTACCTGATGGGGCTCCGCCTGACCATCGCCGAAAACCTCGGCCGGAACTGGGACCTTGCGGCGACCGTACAGGGCCGCACGGGACGGGACCTTTATGCCGACGGCGTATTCAGCAATTCGCTGAATGCAGCGATACTTCTATCCAAAAGATTCGGAGACAGGCATCTCTTCTCGTTGCTGACCGTCGTACCGGTTTCGATGCGAAGCCTGCGCACCTCATCGACCCGGGAAGCCTTCGACCTGACGGGAAATCCCCTCTACAACCCTTCGTGGGGCTATCAGGACGGAAAAGTGCGCAGCGGGCGCATCCGACGCGAAGCGGTTCCTCTGGCCGCAGCCGCATACCGGATCCGCCTGACGGATGCGACTTCGCTCGCAGCGACCTTCACGGCGGAAACGGGCATCAGGCGTTACAGTTCGCTGGCATGGTACGACGCTCCGAGCCCGATGCCGGACTACTACCGCTGGATGCCCGGCTACCAGACGGACCCCGTAACCCGGCTCGAAATGGAAAATATCTGGCGGGCGAACGATGTCCGCTACACCCAAATCGACTGGGACGAATTTTACCGGCAAAACAGAAACAGCAAGGACGGCAGCGCGACCTATCTCATGGAGGACCGTGTGGAGCGCATCGCCAATATGCAGCTCCTCGCGGAGGGCATCACCCGAATCAGCGAACGACTGACGGTACGCTACGGCATCCGGGCGGCCCGGACGGACTCCCGATTCTACAAACAGATGAGGGATTTGATGGGGCGCAGTTATTTCGTCGATCGCGACTATTACCTGATCGACGACGGCGTCTATGGCAACAAACTCCAGAACGATCTGCGTCATCCCGACCGGATCATCCGCGAGGGCGATCGCTTCGGCTACGACTACGACTTGCGGCGTAATGAAATCGGCGCCGGAGGTTCACTCGAATACCGTGCCGACCGCCTGCGGGCTTTTATCGCAGCCGAGGTCGGAACCAGCTCCGTATTCCGCCGGGGACACTACGAAAAAGAGCTTTTCGCCGGCAATAAATCCTTCGGAAAATCGCGGGCGCTGCATTTCGCGCCCTACCTGTTCCGCGCCTCGGCAGGCTACTCCTTCTCGGTACGGCATCATCTGGAAATGACGGTTTACGCCTCATCACGGACACCCGACGGAGACGACCTTTTCCTGAACCTCGAATACAACAACCGACCGGTAGAGGATCCCACCGAGGAGAAACGGTACGGGGCCGAACTGAACTACACCTGGTCCGGGCGCAACGTGCGCTTTCGGGCTACGCTCTTCGTCGTCCGCACTGCGGACGGCATGCAGGTACGGCACTACTACGACGATTTCTACGCAACATACAGCGACATGGCGGCCGCCGGCATCGGAACGCTCCGCTACGGCGCGGAAGCGACCGCCCTGATCCGGCTGACATACCGCTGGAACCTCACGCTGGCAGCCAGCGCCGGACGTTACCGCTATGCGGACAATCCCGTCGTCACGGTCTATGCCGACGCGAACAACGAGGTGTTGGACCGCAACGCCACGAGCTACATGGGCGACTGCTCGGTCGGCAACACACCCCAACTAACGGGTTTCGCGGGCCTCAATTATTACGGTCCGAAAGGCTGGGGCGTACAGGCGGAGGCCGCATGGGCCGGGAATCGGTTCGTCGAGCCGTCGCTGGTACGACGCACGTCGCGCATCGCCCGGCAACAGGCCGAATCGCCGGAAGCCTTCGAGCTGTTTACCCGCCAGGAGCGGCTCGGAGATGCGCTTACATTGAATGTCACGCTTTTCAAATCGTTTTATTTCAACGCCTCGCGTCTGACTCTGATGCTCTCGGTACGCAACCTTCTCAACGACAGGGACCAACTCTTCAGCGGCTACGAATCTCCCCGCGTACGCCGTATCCGGACCGCAGACACGTATGTTTACCGACCGCTGGACACCCGTTATCTGCATGCGTATCCCCGGACCTTTTACGCCTCCATATCTTACAAATTTTAATATCGGTTCGATTTTTTCGGGAATAATTTGGCAATTCAACGGATTTTCCATAAATTGAGTCCGAAAAATTTAAAAACGACTCGACTTATGATTATCGGTATTCCAAAAGAGATTAAAAACAACGAAAACCGGGTTTCGCTCACCCCGTCCGGAGCCAAAGAGCTTACCAAACGTGGGCATAAAGTGTATGTGCAGGCGACTGCCGGTGCAAACAGCGGATTCCCGGACAAAGACTACGTCGCCGCAGGCGCCGAACTGCTGCCTACCATCGAAGAGGTCTATGCCAAAGCCGAAATGATCATCAAGGTCAAGGAGCCGATAGAGCCTGAATACAAACTCATCCGCCAAGGACAACTGGTATTCACCTATTTTCACTTCGCCAGCAGCGAACCGCTGACCCGGGCAATGGTCGAAAGTGGTGCGATCTGCTGCGCTTACGAAACCGTCGAAGCATCCGACCGTTCGCTGCCTCTGCTGATTCCCATGTCGGAAGTCGCAGGGCGTATGGCGACGCAGGAGGGTTGTTACTTCCTCGAAAAACCGCACGGCGGAAAAGGGAAGCTGCTGGGCGGCATGCCGGGCGTGAAGCCCGCCAAGGTATTCGTGATCGGAGCCGGTGTCGTAGGCACGGCGGCGGCACGTATGGCGGCCGGCCTGGGTGCCGACGTGACGATCTGCGACATCTCCCTCAAGCGTCTGGCCTACCTGACGGACGTGATGCCCCAAAACGTAAAAACGCTTATGTCGTCGGAATACAACATCCGCGAAGAGCTCAAGACCGCCGACCTGGTGATCGGCTCGGTGCTGATTCCCGGTGCGAAAGCCCCGAAACTCGTGACGCGCGACATGCTTAAGGATATGGAGCCTGGATCGGTTCTGGTCGATGTGGCCATCGATCAGGGCGGCTGCTTCGAAACCTCGCGGCCGACGACCCATGAGGAGCCGACCTACTTCGTCGATGGCATTCTGCACTACTGTGTCGCCAACATCCCCGGTGCGGTGCCCTACACCTCGACGCTCGGACTTACGAACGCAACGCTGCCGTACGCCATCCAACTGGCGGACAAGGGTTGGCGTCGCGCCTGCAAGGAGAATCACGAACTGGAGTTAGGATTGAACGTCGTCGAAGGAAAGGTCGTTTACAAACAAGTAGCGGATGCCTGGGGACTGAAATACGAACCGCTGGCCCTGTAAAGCCGACCCCGCAAACGATACAGTCGGAAAATCCGGCGATAGCCGCGCTTCCGACACTCTGGTCCCCGTCGTTTCGGACCGAAAGACAAAGCCTCGTATTCTTTTCGGAATACGAGGCTTTTGTATAATTATATGTCCCCCAAGCGGGCTTTTATACTTTATCTTATTTTTGCAACGCCTCCCAGAGCATATCCTTGAGCCGGGGAATGTTCATACCCGATATCGAGGAAATGAAGACCGAAGGAACCCCCTCGGGCAGATGGCTTTTCATCTCTTCGATCAGGTCCTCGTCGAGCATATCGCATTTGGTGATGGCCAGCAGGCGCTCCTTGTCGAGCAATTCCGGATTATACTGGGTCAATTCGCCCAACAGGACCGCGTAATCCTTGCGGATGTCGTCGCTGTCGGCAGGAATCATAAAGAGGAGCACCGAATTGCGTTCGATATGGCGCAGGAAACGGGTTCCCAATCCCTTGCCTTCGTGAGCTCCTTCGATGATGCCCGGTATATCGGCCATGACGAACGATTTATGGTCGCGGACCTCCACGATGCCCAAATTGGGTTCGAGCGTGGTGAAGGCATAGTTGGCGATCTTGGGCTTTGCAGCGGAAACGACCGAAAGGAGCGTGCTTTTGCCCGCGTTCGGGAACCCCACCAATCCCACGTCAGCCAACACCTTCAGTTCGAGAATGAAAGTTCCCTCCTGACGATCCTCGCCAGGCTGCGCGTAACGCGGAGCCTGGTTGGTCGAGGTCTTGAAATGCCAGTTTCCCAGTCCGCCCCGGCCGCCCTTGAGCAGGACGAGCTCTTCGCCGTCGGCGGTCACCTCTCCGGCATATTCCGTCGTACCGTCCTCAAGCACCCGTCTGGCGACCGTTCCCAACGGTACGGGAATGACGATGTCCTTACCGTTCTTACCCGAGGAGCGGGCTCCGGAACCGCCTTCGCCGTCCTCCGCGAACTGGTGACGCTGGTACTTAAGGTGGATCAGCGTCCAATACTGGCTGTCGCCGCGCAGGATGATATGTCCTCCGCGACCGCCGTCGCCGCCGTCCGGTCCGCCGAATTCGACGAATTTCTCGCGACGGAAATGCGCCGACCCGCTGCCGCCATGTCCGGAACGGGCGAATATTTTCACGTAATCTACAAAGTTCGATCCTGCCATAAGTCTTGTTATTTAAGGTGCGGAAATTTTCGGCCGGCAGCGGCGATACGCGACACGACCTTTTCCGAACCGGAATTTACCGCTGCAAAGATAGTGCAAGCCGGGAGGAGTGCCAAATTTATTTGGACACGTCCGAAGCAGAATCCCTTCAAAATGCAGTTGAAAACCGGAAACAAGGCCGGTTTATCGAAAACTCCGGCGGCAGAAAACCTTCCTGTCAATACTACAAATGGTTCAAATAACCGTAACGCACAAGGTCTTCGGCATCCTGTGTCAGATAGGTCTGTCCGTTTGCCAACACATAGAGCCGGTCCGCCACGTCGGTTACATGGCGATACATGTGATCGGTAAGCAGGATGCCTTTATTTCGTTTTTCCGCCCGAATCAAAGCTTTCAAAGTTACAACATGCAATGGCGCGACTTGTGAAAAAGGTTCGTCGAGCACTGCGAAAAGGCTCCGGCTGCGCAGAATAACGAAACACTCCAAAATACGCCGCTCCCCGCCGGAAAGGGTTCGGATTTTCGCCTTCCGCAACTTCCCGAATATCGGAAACCAGACCGTCAGGTCATCCCACTCCAGACCGAAGTCCCGCAAAACCGCCTCCACAGTCAGCCACCCGGGGGTAAACCCCTGCTGCGGAAGATAACGCACCTGGCTGCTTCCGAAACGATCGTACCATTTGCCGTCGATGCGCATCGATCGGAATCCGGGGCGCAACGCTCCGCAGAGTATCTTCATCAGGCAGCTTTTTCCACTGCCATTGCGTCCCAGCAATGCCGTTGCTCCGCCGGTTTCGACGGCAAGATATACACTCGAAAGAATCACCCGATCACCGAACGACAACTCGACCGAATCTATTTCAAGAATATGTTTTTCAGAGGGGTTCATACAGTACAAGGGATACGAATATCAGCAGCATATAACACGCCAGCAAGTCTATGCCGCAACTCGCACCCAACAGCATACGTCGTCGAACCCCCAGATTGCGGTAATAGTCGAACTCATCGTTATAACGCGGTATGATCCAAACATACAGATAGACCGGATAGATGACCATTTTCCCCGCAAGGCACAACGGCACGACCGACGGACCGTATCCGGTCACGAGCCAGGCCAACGCCACGCTCACGGCCCCGCAGAAAAACAGCATCGCCGAGCGATAAAAACGGAGTATGAGCAACAATTTAGGCATAAACTCTATCGGGTGCGTCGCAAACCCTCGCATCGAAACGCGGAAATCAAGGGAATTCCATCAGACGATTGGTAATTCGCAACATATAATTGCCGTTGAAATAGTCGAGCACACCGCTGACCGTTCCCATTCCAGCCGGGGCCGGCTCCTCGGCATACGTGCAGGAAGCTGCGAATCGGACGATCAGCGTATCGTTCCGCTCATCGACCAAATGGCGGTCGGTAGCCAGCAATCGGCCGGTTTCCGAATCCCACAGGCAGAAGGGCAGACCGACCTCTTCGTGCGCGAACCGGACCCTGCGGAATCGTACGTAAGTGGCGATACGGCTTGCAGCCACCTCCCCGAAGGAGAGTTCCCGAGGCACAAAATCGACCGACCCGTCCCCGATGCGGCGAACATGACGTCCGAGCGACTCTGCCGAAATACGGTCCAGAATATATTCTGCGGTGGGCGGAAGCCCCAACTGTACCTTGCCCCCGTAATCACCCAGCGCCAGCCCATTGCAATAAACGCGCACCGTACTTCCAGAGTCGAAAGTCCGATAGAGACGCTTCGCGTCGATCAATACTTCGATTCCGCCGCTTTCGTCCTCCACGACGAGCGCATCGGGAAATTCGCCGTACAGATCGTTGCCCACGACACAGCCTTCGATCCACAGATCCTCGGTAACGGGATGCAAAACGCCCCGGCACAGCGATTTCAGATACGCAATAGAAACATGCCGCGCAGTCCCGTCCCCGGATTCGTACTCCGGCGACGAAGCATTGCCGCAGGCTTGCAGCACGAAGAGCAGCAGGCTACCGAAAACAATCGTTCTCATCGCGCATTTTAATCATATAGGATTTTCCGATCGACCCGGCATTGCCGTACTGCAAAACGCCGACCAGCGTAACCGGCCCCTTCGGAATTTCCGAAGCCGCATACCGGGCATAGGTGCTCGTATAGGTGGCGATCCTGTTTCCGGCCCGGTCCTCGAACAGCCGATAACCTTCCCATTTCCAATCCGTCGGATCCTCTTCCGACGGAAGCGGCGTCAGATCCTCGATCTGCACCAGGCAGCCGCACATGTCGGGCGCAAGTTCGTCGAAAGCGACGATCCGGGGAACGGGACGGAGAACATCGACGGTTTCGCAAGCGACGTACCGGTCGAGCAGGGCACGGACACCGATGGCTTCCACGGCATAATCTCCCGCCGCAGGCATCGTACCGATCTGCACCACTCCGAAGCGACGGCACATAGCTAGCCCCTGAAGACGCACCGCGATGCGGCATCCCGGAGGATAGACCCGAAACAGGTCGTCCAGGCCGGCCATCAGCTCCACGCCCGTTCCGTCTTCCTGCAACACGACCGAGCGGAAGAAGTTCCCCGCTTCGTCGGACGTAGTGACCCGCCCCGCGACTACGATGTCCTGGACGATACGCACGGGCGTATCCCCGCACCGCGCGGAGAGGTCCGGCAGGGAGAGGTTCGCCTCCGGAAGCGGATCGTTCTTCGGAGCCGGAACCCCGGCATCGTCGTAACATCCGGCGGCGAGCAGGGCGAAGAGAAGAAGGGAAAGGCGCAGCATCGCGGTTTATTCGATCCAGGAATCTTTCAGACCGAGGAAATAGAGTACGCCGTCCAGACCGATCGTCGATATCGACTGGCTGGCCGTAGCTTTCACCTTGGGCTTGGCGTGGAACGCGATGCCCAACCCGGCCAGGTCGAGCATCGGAAGGTCATTGGCTCCGTCGCCGACGGCGATCGACTGAGCGATGTTGATATTTTCAACCTGACACAGCAGACGCAGCAGCTCGGCCTTGCGGCGGCCGTCCACGATCTCGCCGACGTGACGGCCCGTCAAACGGCCCTCCTCGACCTCCAGCTCATTGGCATAAACGTAATCGAAGCCGTATTTCTGTTTCAGGTAGTTGCCGAAATAAGTGAAACCTCCGGACAGAATGGCCGTCTTGTATCCCACACGCTTGAGAATGGTCATCAGGCGCTCCAACCCCTCGGTGATCGGCAGGTTGCGGGCGATCTCCTCCATCACCGAAACGTCGAGTCCCCGAAGCAGGGCGATGCGGCGCGTGAAACTCTCGGTAAAGTCGATCTCGCCCCGCATGGCGCTCTCGGTAACGGCCCGCACTTCGGGACCCACGCCGGCACGGTCGGCCAACTCGTCGATCACCTCGGTTTCGATCAGCGTGGAATCCATATCGAAACAGATCAGGCGTCGGCTGCGGCGGAAGATGTCGTCCTTCTGGAACGAAATATCGACCCCCTCGTTGGACAGCTCCATGAAGCGTTTCTGCAATACGGCCTTATCGCCGAGCGTACCGCGCACCGAAAGCTCGATGCAGGCGCGGGTGGCACGGTTCTCCTCCTCGAGCGGCATACGGCCCGTAAGTCGCTTGATCGCGTCGATGTTGAGTCCCTGTTCGGCGACCGCTTTGGTGACCCCTGCGATATGGCGCGCCGTAACCTGACGTCCCAAAAGAGTGATAATATAGCGGTTCTTGCCCTGACGACCGACCCAGGCCTGGTAATGTTCCTCGGTGATGGGGGTGAAGCGGATCATCACGCCCAGTTCCGAGGCCTTGAAAAGCAACTCCTTGAGGATGGCGCCCGATTTGTCGGAGGTGGTCATGAACAGGATGCCCAAAGTCAGCGACTGGTGGATATTCGCCTGGCCGATATCGAGGATGAACGCGTCGTACCGGGCCAGAATATCGGTCAGCGAAGAGGTCATGCCGGGCTTGTCTTCGCCCGAAATATTGATTTGGATTATCTCTATCTTACTTTCCATAGCAAAATCCGTTAAACACATTATAGAGCAAAGTTACTATTATTTCCGGTTTTTTTGATTAAATTTGCAACTCAACCTATCAAATTTAATTCTTTCATGGGATTTCTTTTCATCACAGCACAGCAAACCGAAAAACTCATCGTTCCGGACAGCATACAAAAAGCCAAATTCGCGGAAACGGTCGAAAAAATCGCTAATATGGATTTGGAAAAAGTCCTGACGAATCTGGTTTCGGAAAGTATCTGGGTCGGCCTGAAAATCGTCCTCGCCCTGGCGATATACATGGCGGGGCGTTGGCTTATCGGCCGCCTCATAAAACTGCTTTCGACGGCTTTCGAAAAGCGCAAGGTGGATCGTTCGCTGCAAATCTTCCTGCGCAACCTGATCAAGACCATCTCCTACATCGTGCTGATTCTCCTGATCATTCAAGTCATGGGTATCAACACCACTTCGATCGTCGCGCTGCTCGCTTCGGCCGGTCTGGCTATCGGTATGGCCCTGAGCGGCACATTGCAGAATTTCGCCGGTGGCGTGATGATCCTGCTGCTCAAGCCCTACCGCATAGGCGATTACATCTCGGCCCAGGGACAGTCGGGTACCGTGCAGGAGATCATGCTCTTCTCGACCAAGATCACCACAGCCGACAAGCAGACCATCTATATCCCGAACAGCTCGATCGCTACCGCGATCATCAACAACTATTCCACCTCCGAAACACGTCGCGTGGAGTGGGTGATCGGCATCTCTTACGGCGACGATTTCGCAACGGCACGGGAGGCTATCCTGGAACTGCTGTCCAAAGACGCACGGGTGCTTCAGGATCCGGCGCCTGCAGTATATATCGCTGCCCTGGCCGATAATTCGGTCAATCTGACCGTTCGGGCCTGGACGAAAAACGAAGATTACTGGGACGTTTTCTTCGCAATGAACGAGCTGTATTACAAAACATTACCTGAAAAGGGAATCAACTTCCCGTTCCCGCAGATGGACGTTCACCTGACCAAAGAGTAACCACACACAGCCAATCCGCATCCATTATGAAAAAGTGGTTTTTATTTCTGATTTTCATCGCCTGCGCGATTCCTTCGTGCGAACTGAAAGAAGTAGGACCCGAACAAACGACGTTCCCGGTCATCACGGACGAAGGAGCCACCATCGAAGACGGAGGCCGGGTATCTTCGGTTCAGAAAGTTTATGTGCAGGCCAATATATCGAACCAGTACGGTGCATTCTACGCTCAGGTGAAATACGACGTCAAATGGACCGATAAGAACGGAGTAGAGCACACGGAGCAGAAATCGACCAATGCCTACTATTTCAAGGCGACTTCCGACACGGTCTTTTACGAAGCAATCATTCCTGCACAGAAAGCCGGCAGTACGGTATATTGGCTGATCGTCGTGACCAACGAGAACGGCCTTTCTTCCGTAACCGAAGCCCAGCAATACAGCGTATATGCCATCTGAAACCGCATTTTCGAACGGTACGAGCCGGAGCGGATTCACCCCGCACGGCCCGCACGGACAGTGAAGAACCAAACTCAAACATATTATCGAACAGAAAAAATTATGGAATTGAAAGAGATTCTGGCCATTTCCGGCCAACCCGGTTTGTACAAATACGTCGCACAATCGTCGCGCGGCGTCATCGTCGAGTCGTTGTCGGACGGCAAACGCATGAATGCCGCAAGCAACTCCAAAGTGAGCGCACTGACCGAAATATCCATCTTCACCGAGGGCGAGGACATCCCGCTCGCAGAGGTTTTCACCAAAATTTACGAACATACGCAGGGACAGCCAGCCATCAGCCACAAGGAGGCTCCGGAAAAACTCAAAGCATATTTCGCAGAAGTATTGCCCGAATACGACCGCGACCGGGTCCACGTATCGGACATGAAGAAGGTTTTCTCCTGGTTCAATACCCTCGTGGGTGCCGGGTTCACCGAATTCAAACTGCCCGCAGAGCAGGAAGCATAAAGATTCGCCGGTGCTCCCTTTCGACAGGTATGCACCGCTGCCAAACCTTTGCCCGAATAGACAATACAGCTCCGATTCCGCACCTGACGGACGGAGCATTTTTATAAATAAAAAACCATGCGACCCATGAAAATATCGATTGTCGGAGGAGGCAATATGGGCGGAGCAATCGCTCGCGGACTATCCACCTGCGACCTGTTCCGACCACAGGACATTACGGTCATCAACCGCCGCGCGAGCAAAACCGCCGAAATACAGGGGTTCAATCCGGAATTGCAGGCCGTTACGGGCGACTACAGCTCTCTGGCTACGGCCGACATCGTGGTAATCGCCGTGAAACCCTGGATGGTGGAGGCACTGATAAAAGAGCATCTGACAGGGAAGCGGCCCGATAGACAGATCGTCATTTCGGTAGCGGCGGGCATTTCCCTGGAACAGCTGCAAACATGGGCCGGAAAAGACAGAGCCCTTTATTGCGCAATTCCCAATACGGCCATCGAAGTAAAGCAAAGCATGACGTTCATCACGGGGCTGAATGCGACCGAAGATCAGAACAGACTGGTTTTGAATATTTTCGGTGCATTGGGCAAAGCGGAATTGGTGGAAGAGCGGCTACTCGGT
>ERZ779956.1392-NODE-1392-length-11089-cov-4.068697_pt1 | contig 11089 bp, 10 predicted proteins | sample MGYA00511940_ERZ779956 | MGnify/ENA primary metagenome ERZ779956 (study PRJEB29588, sample SAMEA2154992) | human gut metagenome | biome: human gut; feature: human-associated habitat; material: faeces | place: Denmark | collected 2008/2010 ...
AATACATCGGCGGCAGCTGCATCTGCCGGCCCATAAACTGCGGCAAAACGGCTTTCAGCTCTGCTTCCCCCACCGTAACAGGAGCGGTTTCCAGCGCAGTGCCGGTCACATCGCCGGTATCGGTGCGCAGGCCAAGGCGAATGGTAGCTTCATAGGTTTTATCATGGTCAGGCTGGCGATCCGCCGCGGCGGTGGCATTGCCGATAAACACGGCGAGCACACCAGTCGCCATAGGATCCAGTGTGCCCGCGTGCCCCAGCCTGCGCGTTCCCAGCGCACCGCGCAGCTTGGCCAGCACATCAAAGCTGGTCCAGCCCGCAGGTTTATCAACTGGGAGAATGGCACAAGTATTCATTGGGGTTTTCCTTTTCAGTTTATTGTGCTGCATTCGGCAGCAGCACCCAGCTGCGGTGCCAGCCTTGCGGCGGCAAGCAGATGGTGCCATCTTGCAGATTTACAGGCGTGTGCCGCATCCCCGTGTGCTGCGCGTTGTGGTGCAGCTGGCCTTCAACCAGCATCCTGATCCAGCAAGCCGCAGCGCTGCAGCTCCTTGCGGACTTCCTCCAGCACGGCATGCTTGGCGTTATCCAGGTTGCCGCTGATCTCGCACCCAGCTGCGCGGGTATGGCCGCCGCCGCCCAGGCGGCGCGCAATGTTGCAGGCATCAATGCTGCCCGATGTACGCACGCTGATGCGGAAGCTGCCATCCCGCTGCTGGCGGTAGGTCAGGCCAACCTCCACGCCTTCAATGGAGCGCGGCAGGCTGGTCAGGTCCTCCAGCTCGGCACCTGCCACGCCGGAAGATTCGATCTGGTCCCAGGTCAGGCAGATCACGGCGCACAGGTCGTTGAAATAATATTCCAGGCTCTCCATCGCCATGCGTTCCGCAGTTATGCGGGCATGGGAGCGGGATTCAAACAGGCGGGCATTCAGTTTTTCCACATCGGCACCGGCTTCCATCACGCGGGCCGCCGCCATATGGGTGCGGGGCGTGGTACTGGCAAACTTAAAGCAGCCGGTATCGGTTGCAATGCCGGTATACAGGCAGTTGGCGATCTGCGGCGTAATGGTCACGCCCATATCCACGATCACATCCAGCAAAAACTCGCAGGCCGCGGCGGCGCCGGGATCCAGCAGGGTTTCATAGGCATAGCCGCTGTTGCTGGCATGGTGGTCAATGCAAAGGTTGGTATGGGCGGCATACTGCGGTACATTGTTATTTTCGCCAAAAAGCTGGATGCTGGCAACATCCACCGCCACCACAAATGCAGGGTTAAAGCTGCCGTCAAACCAGCGCAGCTCCATATAATCATACATTTTGGGGATGGGGTCGCTGCATAAAATCGCGGCGTTTTTGCCCAGCGCCTTGAGCGCAAGATACAGTGCACCGGCGCAGCCGATGGTATCGCCATCGGGGTTTTTGTGGCAAAGGATCAGGATATCGTCCGCGCCGCGCAGACGCAGCACGGCTGTCTGCCGATCCACAGATTCGGTCATAAGGCTCCTCTTTTCTCGGCCGCGATTGGGGGCTATTCCCTCTCCCCCGTTGGTTCCGGCCTTTGGGAAGGCGCAGCTGCAAGCGTAAATTTCAACTGCGCGTTTTGGTCGATGACTGGCTGCAGCACCAGTTAAGATGTATCTGAAAGCAGCGAAAATGACAGATATTTCGCAAGCACAAGCAGGATGTAAGGCAAAGAACCGCAGGAATCCTTTGTGTTTTTTAGCGCAAAATCCGGCTGTGTTTGTAAAAACAGACTAATTTTTCGACTTTTCAGATACAGTCTGGGCAGGTTATTCCTGCTCTTCCGGTTCTGCCGGTGCTGCGGGGTGTGCTTTTTCAATATCCTGCAGCAGCTGGTCAATGTGCACTGCGTAAGCAGCGCTGTCATCCTTGGTAAACACAAAGCGTGGGGCTTTGCGGATGTGCATGCGGCGGCTGACTTCGGTGCGGATATGGCCCGAAGCTTTGTTCAGGGCCTTCACCACCGGGTCGGCGCCGCCTTCGCGCCCCATTACACTGATGTACACCTTGGCAACATCCAGGTCCGGGGTAACATCAAGCCGGGTCACAGTCAACAGACCACCCAAAACGCGGGGGTCCTTCATTTCGCCGATAATGGCGATCAGCTCGCGTTTCATATCCTGTGCCATACGGCCATGGTTTTTGCTTGGCATAACTTTACCTCATAAAGCCCCCTGCGGGGCTTGTCAAACAAGCGGGAACGGCTCAATGCCGGATCAATCGCGGTATTCTTCCAGCTTGAAGCACTCGAATACGTCACCCTCTTTGACGTCGGAGAACTTCTGCAGGGTGATGCCGCATTCATAGCCTTCGGCCACTTCCTTGGCGTCATCCTTGAAGCGCTTCAGGGATGCAATGGCATCCTCGCAGATGACGATGCCGTCACGCACCAGGCGCAGCTGGGCATCGCGGGTGATCTTGCCGGAAGTAACACGGCAGCCGGAAACAGTGCCAACGCTGGAAATCTTGTAGACCTGGCGAACCTGTGCTTCGCCCAAGGCGACTTCGCGCACCTTGGGAGCCAGCATGCCCTTCATAGCGTCGGAAACATCGTTGATGGCATCGTAAATGACGCGGTACATACGCATTTCAACACCGGCCTGCTCGGCTTCGGCCTTGGCAACAGCGTCCGGGCGGACATTGAAGCCGATGATGATGGCGTTGGAAGCATCGGCCAGAGAAACATCGGACTTGGAAATCGCACCAACACCGGCATGGATGACGCGCACGCGCACTTCGTCGTTGCTGAGCTTTTCCAGGCTCTGTTTCACAGCTTCGGCGCTGCCCTGAACGTCAGCCTTGACAACAATGGGCAGTTCCTTCATATCGTTCTGGGCCATCTGGTCAAACAGGTTATCCAGGGTGACCTTGGTGTAAGCAGCAAACTGCTTTTCCTTGGCTTCGGTGGTACGCTTGTCAGCCAGTTCACGGGCCAGGCGTTCATCCTCAACAGCCTCGAAGATATCGCCGGCGGTGGGCACTTCAGTCAGGCCGGTGATCTCCACAGGGGTGGAAGGACCGGCGGATTCGATCTCAACGCCCTTATCGTTGCGCATGGTACGCACACGGCCAACGGCGGTACCGGCAATCAGACAGTCGCCCTTGTGCAGGGTGCCGTTCTGAACCAGCAGGGTGGCAATGGTGCCCTGGCCCTTATCCAGGCGGGCTTCCACAACGGCACCCTTGGCGCGGCGGTTGGGGTTGGCTTTCAGCTCCATGACCTCTGCTTCCAGGACAATGCGTTCCAGCAGGTCCTGGATGCCTGCGCCAGTAGCGGCAGACACGGGGATGCAGGCAGTTTCGCCGCCCCAGTCTTCGGGCACGATCTCGTACTTGGTCAGCTGTTCCTTCACGCGCTCCGGGTTAGCGGTCGGCTTATCCATCTTGTTGATGGCAACGATCAGCTTGACGTTGGCAGCCTTGGCGTGGTTGATGGACTCGATGGTCTGGGGCATGATGCCGTCATCGGCAGCAACGACCAGAACCGCGATATCGGTCATGTTGGCGCCGGTAAAGGCTTCGTGGCCCGGCGTATCCAGGAAGGTAACGGGGCTGCCGTTGACATTGACCTGGTAAGCGCCGATGGCCTGGGTAATGCCGCCGGCTTCACCTGCGGTAACGTTAGTGGAACGGATGCGGTCCAGGATGGAAGTTTTGCCGTGGTCAACGTGGCCCATAACAACAACGACCGGCGGACGTTCGACCAGCTGATCGGCGCTGTCCTCTTCCTGGGTGAACAGGCGCTCTTCGATAGAAACATGAACTTCATGCTCCACCTTTGCGTGGAATTCCTCTGCGATCAGGGCGGCGGAATCGAAATCGATCACATCGGAAGCAGCGTGCATTTCGCCCATCTGCATGAACTTGGCAACAACCTTGGCCACGTTCTGCTTCAGGCGGGTAGCCAGCTCGCCAACAGTGATCTCATCGGGGATGGAGATTTTGAGCTGGGCGTTGCGGGCCTTTTCCAGCTGGATGCGCTGCAGGCGCTCGGCTTCGGTTTCACGGCGGCGGCCAAACTGCTGGCCGCGGCGGTTATTGCGGTTGTTGAACTTTTCTTTTTTGCCGGTGGGGGCGTTCTTGCGCTTGCTGGGCATATTGCGGCTGTCGGCCAGGTCATCATAGCGGGCGCTGAACTTATCCACGTTCACATCCACGGTGCGGGTATCCACAGACACCTGGGCGCGGTCAACCTTGACCTGCTCGGTGGCGACGGGCTCCTTGATGCCGGTCTCGCTGGCCAGCTCCTGCATCGTCACGCGCTTTTCGCTGCGCTTTTCGGCCTGCTTGTTATCATTGCGCTTATCATTGCGCTTTTCCTGCTGGACCGGTTTGGGCTGTGCTGCCTTGGGCTGCGCATTCTGGGCGGGCTTGGCCTGCTCCGCTTTCGGCTCTGCCTTGGGGGCTTCCGGCTGCTTGGGCTGGGGCTTAGCGGCCTCCGGCTTCGGCTCTTCTTTTTTTGCCTTGGGCTTTGCTTCGGGCTTTTTGGTCTCCTGCTTGACGGGCTGCGGCTCCTTGCCGGATGCCAGATACTCGCCCAGGTCCTTGACGGCGGTTTCGCGGGTCAGGGCTTCCAGCAGGGCGTTGACCTCGTTTTCTTCAAAGGTCGCGCCCGTCTTGCGGGTCTCGCCGGTCAGCTCCGCAAAAGTCTCGATAACCTTTTTGGTGCTGATGCCAAAATCTTTTGCAATATCCGTAACTTTGTATTTGAAATCAACCATTGGCTGAATCCTCCTTCACTTGCTTTTTGAGGTAGCCTGCACACAGGTGTGCAAGGTTTTCGTCCGTAACCGCAAATACAGCAGCAGGCTTTGGCGTAAGCATGCGCAGGTCCTCGCCTTTCAGCGGCATCACCGCGCAGGGGATCACCCCGCGGCAGGTATCCTGCATATGCTGCGTGGTGCGCTTGCTGGCGTCGCAGGCCAGCAGCACCAGGCATGCCTTGCCCCGCATCACAGCTTCTTCCACACGGTCATAGCCGTGCAGCAGCTTGCCGGCTTTGCGGCAAATTCCCAATGCACCCAACAATGGGTCCTTATCATTCGCCACGGGGCATCGCCTCCTTTACTGCCTGCTCGGCACAGGCCATCTCCTCGGTCAGGCGCTCAAACACCTCATCCGGCACCGGCACACCAAAGGCATGTTCCAGCCGCTTGGCCTTGCGTGCTTTGGCCAGGCACGCTGCCGACGGGCACAGGTATGCGCCGCGGCCGGAGCGCTTGCCGGTCAGATCCACGCTGACTTCACCTTCGGGGCTGCGCACAATGCGCACCAGTTCTTTTTTCGGTTTTTGGGTGTTGCACCCAACGCACCGGCGCACCGGCACCTTTTTTTGCGGTTTTTGTTGCAAATGGCTGACCTCTTTTCAGTCTCAGCGCCGCATTGCACGGCGTGTGCTCATTATTCCTTGCCGGTTTCCGGGGCGGTCTCGGCGGCGGGGGCTTCGGCCGGCTGCTCAGCCGGGGTTTCATCCTCCTCGCCATAGTAGCCGGATTCCGGGCGGATGTCAATATTATAGCCAGTCAGGTGGGCGCACAGGCGCACATTCTGGCCCTTGTTGCCAATGGCAAGGCTCAGCTGGTGGTCAGGCACGGTCACGCGGCAGCTCTTGGTTTCGCCGGGCAGCAGCTCCACCTTGACAACCTTTGCCGGGGACAGAGCTGCGGAGATGAACTCGTTGATGTCCTCGCTCCAGCGGATGATATCGATCTTTTCGCCGCCCAGCTCTTCCACGATCTTTTCCACGCGGGAGCCATGGGCGCCGATGCAGGCACCGACGGGGTCAACATCGGGGTTCTTGCTCCACACAGCCATCTTGGTGCGGGCACCAGCCTCACGGGCAATGGCCTTGATCTCAACGGTGCCGTCATAGATTTCGGGCACTTCCAGCTCAAACATGCGCTTGACCAGGCCGGGATGGGTGCGGCTGATGGTCACGCGGGGGCCGCGCTCGGTTGCCAGAACATCGACCACATAAACCTGGACCATCTGGCCTTCGGTAAAGTGTTCGCCGGGCACCTGCTCGTTTTTGGGCAGAACAGCGCTGCCGCCCTTGCCGAGATCCAGCACGATGTTGCCGCGCTCTGCATCCACAGCGGTAACGGTGCCGGTGATGATCTCGTGTGCACGGGACTGCATCTCGCTGCACTGCAGGCTGCGCTCGCCTTCGCGCAGGCCCTGGCGGATCACATGCTTTGCGGTCTGGGCGGCAATGCGGCCAAACTCTTTGGTCTTGAGGGGGGTAACAAGGCGCTGGCCCACTTTATAGGTCTTGCGGATCTTCTGGGCATCTTCCAGGCTGACCTGGGTGTGGGGGTTCTCAACTTCCTCCACAATGTCCTGCAAAAGGCTTGCGCGGAATGCGCCGATGTTGGGGTCGATATCCACAACGACGTTATCGTCCTCGACCTCATAGTCCTTTTTGACAGCAATGACAATGGCGGCCTTGATCTTATCGATCAGGTAGTCTGCCGGCAGTCCGCGTTCCTTTTCCAGTGCGGCCAGTGCGTCAAAAAATTCGTTGTTATTCGTTGCCATGTTAGTCCTCCGTTCAATATCGCTCAAAACAAATCTTCATCGTCACACAGTTTTACATACCCTGCGGCTTTTACCGGGAAGGTATAATCCCCGTCATCGCTTTTCAGCGTCACCATGCCGTCAGCGGAAAGCCCTTCCAGAATGCCCTCCGCATCGCGGCGGCCCTGTTCGTCCGGGCGGATCAGGTGGGCAGCGCATTTCTGGCCTTTCAGCTGTTCATAGTGTTCGGGGCGGGTCAGTCGGCGGCCCAGGCCGGGGCTGCCAACTTCAAGGTAGTAGCTCTGGTCAATGGGGTCAGCCTCGTCCAGAATCGGGTCGATGGCGCGGGAAACCGCCTCGCAGGTGTCCGTGTCCAGCGGCTCGTCGCGGTCGATCAGAACGCGCAGGAACCAGTCCGGGCCTTCTTTTTCAAAGCGGACATCCCACAGGCGCAGGCCGAAACCTTCGACCGTGGGGCGGACAAGTGCTTCCACAACGGCTGCGGCACCGCCGGGCTGATGGTTTTTGCCTTTGGCCATAAAAAATCTCCCTATCATAAAAAGAAAGCGGACCTTTGACAGCCCACTTTCCATAAAATCATCATCGAACAATAAGAATATAGCATACCGCGGCAAAAAATGCAAGGGGTTTGGCTCATTTTGCGCGAAATTGTAACCAAAATATCCCTTTTGGCCGCCTTTTATGCGCCCGGCTCTTGACGGCGCAGCGTGCTTCCGGTATAATATCGTTATAAGATATCGTGTTACGATATTACGGTTTGCTGCCAAAGGAGGTGCTGCCCCATGCCGAAACAGGCGCTGGAGAGCCTGACGGAATCTATGTTTTACCTGTTGATGGCCTTGACCCAGGGTGAGCGCTGCGGCACTGAGATCACCGCATTTGCCGCCGAGATCACCGCCGGGCGGGTCAAGATTGGCCCGGCAACGCTGTATACCCTGCTGGGCAAGTTTGAAAAAGAAGGCCTGATTGCCGAAACGTCCGTTCTGGGCTGTAAGCGGTATTATCAGATCACCCCCGCAGGCACAGCCGCCTATACAGCCGAGTGTACCCGGCTGCAGCTCTGCCTGCAAAACGCGGCCGCTTTTGCCCCCGCCGCCCTGCCGGGGAAGGAGCTTGACGACCATGACCAAAGCACGCTGCAACCCCCTTTGGCAGCCCATCCCCTGCCCACTGTCTGACATTGAGGGGCTGGAAAGCTGGCTGGGCGATATGGCCGCACAGGGGCTTGTGCCTGTAACAATCGGCCAGAACTTTGCCCGCTTCCGCTGCAGTCAGCCCAAAGCCGTGCGCTACCGGCTGAACGCCAAGCCTGCGCCGGAAACATTTTTAGAATCTGCCCCCGGCACCCCGGATGGCGAGGAACGCGCCCTGGCGCAGGAATGCGGCTGGTATTATGTTACCGCCGTGGGAGACTTTTTCCTGTACGCCTGCGAGGATAGTGATGCGCCGGAGCTGAACACCGACCCGCAGGTACAGGCGCTCAGCCTGCGCTATGCCAAGCGGCAGGTATTCGCCCCCGCCGGGCTGCTGGCTTACTGGCTGGTAACGTTTTGGGTGCGGTACGCCATGGGCGTCTGGCACACGCCGGTGATCGACTTTGTGGAGCTGGGCTGGCTGAGCTTCTGCTATCTGGGGCTATTGGCCGCCGCGCTGGTCAGCGTGGTACATAACACCGTGCTGCTGTACCGGTTTTCTGCCCGGTTAACGCGCGGTGCGGAACCGGAGCGTCACAAAAACTGGCGTAAGGGTGCCGGGCGGTATCTGGTTGGGCGGGTGCTGGCGGCGCTGCTGTTTGTGCTGACCATTGTGTGGACCTTTGCAGGTTCTGCCATGGAAAAGAGCCGGCACGGCAGCATTCCGCTGGAAGATTACACCGCTCCCCTGCCGTTTGCCACCCTGGACGATTACGCCGGGCAGCCCACCGCGCTGGATGCCGACGCCGCCCCCGCGGCCAGTTTTGTGCTGGTGCAGCGGTTGCCGCTGGCCCCGACCTTTATCAAATATGAAGCCCACGGCCAGGCCGGCGCGAATGGGCTGCGTGGTGCATTATATGTAGAGTATTACGAATGTATCACCCCGCAGCTGGCCCAGACGATGTACCGTGAAGGCAAAACCAACGGGCTGCACAACTTTCCCGAAACCGCCGCCGATGCTGCCAACGGTTTCATCTACTGCCGCACGCTGGTGGACGGCAATAAAGTGCTGCGGGTGCTGCTGTTCCAGTACCAGGAGGAACAGATTCCCTTGCAGGAGCTTGAAGCGATCTGCAAAAGCGGATTTGCTGCATCGGGTGAATCAGCTTAAACCTGCTAAACCGGCAGAATTTCTTTATTTCTTCTCTATACAAAACACAGTCAAAACCACCGGCTGAGCCGGTGGCTTGAGTAAGCCCTAGAAGGGCATAATACTAGCAAAGCCCCTTAAGGGGCCACGAATGGGTCTGCCAACTGCATTCCTGTCTCGTGGCAGGCCCCTCAAGGGGCCTTTTATTTACGCCTTGGTTCCCTTGCTACCCGTAAACGGGTCCGTGAATTCCTTAAGGCTTAACTGGTCTGCAATCTGGTCTTGTTCCAGCTGTCTCTTGATATACTCCTGGATTCTCTGCTTGTTTTTTCCAACAGTATCCACAAAATATCCTCTGGCCCAGAAATGCCGATTTCCATACTTGTACTTTAAATTCGCGTGTCTGTCGAAAATCATGAGGCTGCTCTTTCCCTTGAGATATCCCATAACGTAAGAAATGCTGTACTTCGGCGAAAAACTTATCAGCATATGGATATGGTCCGGGCAGGCTTCTGCTTCAATTATTTCAATATCCTTTTGCTCGCATAGTTTGCGAAGTATCTGACCAATATCTTTTTTGATTTGGCCATATATCACCATTCTCCGATATTTCGGTGCAAACACTACATGGTATTGACATCTCCATGTCGTATGGCTTAAACTATCTACGTCTTTGTTATTTTTCATTTCAAAGAGAAACCTCTCTGTTCCTAGAATGTGGTTGGCAAACCCACACTCTATTCTACAGAGAGGTTTCTCTTTGTCTAGGGCTAAAGCCGTTTTTATTCCACCAGCTTAGCTGGTGGTTGTCGCTCGCTCAAGCTACCCAAAACAAACAGCGCCGCCGCCCTACCTTGCTGCGTGGGGCGGCGGCGCTTTGCTGTTATAATTTTATGTTATGGCTGTAGCATCTGCTTTGCCGTATCAGAATGCCCATTCACCGTTGGTGAAGATGGTCACTTCTTTGCCGTCCTTGGTGGTGCCGATGACGTTGGTATCCGGCGCGCCGATCATGACATCCTCATGGATAGCGGAATCGTTCAGGCCCTTGGCCAGCAGCTCGGTGCGGTTCATCTTGCTGCCGCCCTTGATGTTGGTGGGATAGCCCGCGCCAAAGGCAATGTGGCAGGCGGCGTTTTCATCAAACAGGGTGTTATAGAACAGCACGCCGCTCTGGTTGATGGGGCTGGATGCCGGAACCAGGGCGATTTCGCCAATGCGGCAGGCGTTCTCGTCGGTGGAAAGCAGCTCAGCCAGCAGGCTGGCGTTCTTCTCCGCGCCATGCTCAACAACTTTGCCGTCCTTGAAGGTCACATGCCAGCCCTCAATCAGCTGGCCGTTGTACACATAGGGCTTGGTGCCGTACACAATGCCGTTTACCCGCTCACGGTGGGGTGCGCAGAACACTTCCTCGGTGGGCACATTGGCGATAAAGTCGGTGCCGTTTTCCGCCTTGCTGGAAGCCCCCTCCCAGGTGGCATCATCTGCCAGGCCAACGGTCAGGTCGGTGCCGTTGGAGCTGGTCATGTGGATATGGTCCAGGTTCCAGGCGTTCAGCTGGTCGCGGTGGCGGCGGCCTTCGGCCACATGGGCTTTCCAGGCGCTGACAGGGTCGCCGGTGGAAACGCGGCAGACATCAAAGATGAGTGCCCACAGCTTTTCCATCGCTTCCTCCACCGGAATGCCGGGGAACACTTTTGCGGCCCAGGACGGTGCCGGAACAGCGGCCACACACCACTGTACACGGTCGTTCATCGTGTATTCCTGCCAGGGTTTCAGGAATTTGCGGCGGGCCAGGTTGACGCGGTTGATCTTGGCGGCATCCAGCCCGGCCAGTGCTTCGGGGTCAGCGGCGTGGATTGCCAGGGTGCAGCAGCCATCCGGGTCCTCGGCATAGTCCAGGTAGCTGCGCAGCTCATAGGGCTTCATGGCAGCCAGGTCTTCCTCTTTGGCATACTCATAATGCAGGCGGCTGAGTTTGTCATCCTCCCAACGCACGATGCAGTTTTTAGCACCGGCTTCATACCCGGCTTTGACGCAGGCATGGCCGAACTCCGGCATGGTGACCGGGCAGCGGATGATAAAATTCTGGCGCGGCTGAACATTGACACCGACTTTGACGATAAAATCGGCATACAGCTGAAGATAATGCTGGTTCATAAGGCATTCTCCTTTTTGTTGGCGCGGCTTTGGATTTTTAAGGCAATACCGCATAATTCTAAGTGCCGATACGGCGAGCGAGGTGCG
>ERZ779956.1398-NODE-1398-length-11063-cov-9.953579_pt1 | contig 11063 bp, 10 predicted proteins | sample MGYA00511940_ERZ779956 | MGnify/ENA primary metagenome ERZ779956 (study PRJEB29588, sample SAMEA2154992) | human gut metagenome | biome: human gut; feature: human-associated habitat; material: faeces | place: Denmark | collected 2008/2010 ...
TGCAGATAGTATAACAGGCAAATGTCCGAGAATTGTTACAAGGACAAATATATTTATCATTTTACAGCTTTTTTATGTGTACTGCAATTTTATAAAAGAAAGGACAGCAGTATCATCAAATTGCTGTCCTTGCGGTTTATTATAGCTGGTAGTGTATAAGCGTGGGTTCATCATATTTGGTGTGGTATCTTTAACTATGGGAAACTCCCCGCTCCCATTTTGAAACTGCTTTATCCGTAACATTTAGCTTTTGTGCAAGTTCCAGTTGTGTCCACCCCCTTTCCTTTCTTAATTCCGAGATGAACGTACCAAATTTTTGACTATCCATGTCGATTGTCCTTTCTCTTGAACTGTCTCAATCCATATCACGTTTTCCGATTTATTTCCACCTACGATTTGTAGAGTCCTTCATTTACTTCTCTACTTTCTGTTTACTTTAAGAAAATGATCGTAACAGCGTCCATGTTTTCGCTCGCCACTTTTCCAATGGATTATGACAGTTTTAGCGAGAGATTATCCATATTGATTATGTGTAGTGTACCACGAACCAACAAAAATATCGGATGTCACTAATGCTGTAAAGGAGCGTGATGCCATTGACCCAACCGAAAACCGACCTTGCCTACCTCCGCAGCGAAAAAGCCAAAGCAGAGCAGAAGCTGCGCTCTTGTCAGCACCGGGAGAAAATCCTTGAGCGCAGGATGTCGGAGCTGAACCGGAGAGAGCGTGTGCATCGTCTTTGCACTCGTGCCGGAATGCTGGAAAGTTTTCTGGTCTGTCCGGGAGAACTGACAGACGATCAGGTGATGGAACTGCTGAAAATCTCGTTCCGCCAGCCTGAAGTCGTGCTGGCACTTGCAAAGATGGTGCATGATGTTCACGAACGCAGCAACGTCCAAAACCCTTTAGAATAAAGGGCGCAATTATACACCGTTCCGGTGAAATTGCGGTCTTGCAGACGGCTCGATGAAATCGAAGCTGGCGTTTGTGCGCCAGCCCGATTCCATCCCAAGGAAAACTGCATTTTCCTTGCGCTGCTTTGCAGCTATCCTTTTGCGGCTCCCGCCTAAGACCGAAGCGCATAGCACTCCGTTCTAAGACGGTGAGCACAACCGAATACAATTCCAGACCGTTCATCAAGAGCAATCTTGCTGGGCGGTCTTTTTGTTTGGAGGTGATGCCTATTCCGTGTCCGCATTTCAAAATCACCATCGTCAAGCGCAGCCAAGGACAGTCCGCTGTTGCCGGGGCCGCTTATCAAAGCGGCGAACGGCTGTTCAGCGAGTACGACCAGAAAACAAAATTCTACAACAAGAAGAAAGAGCTTGTCCACGCCGAGATCATGCTGCCGTCCCATGCGCCGCCCGGATTTGCAGACCGGGCAACCCTCTGGAACGCCGTGGAAGCCGTGGAGAACCAGTGGAACTCCCAACTTGCCCGGCGCATCGTGCTGGCATTTCCAGTGGAGGTTCCGAAAGAACAGTATCTCTCCATGATAAAAGAATTTTGTCAGGAGCAGTTTGTTGCCAAGGGTATGATCGCCGACTTTGCCATTCACGACAAGGGAGATGGAAACCCACACGCCCACATTCTGCTGACGCTCCGGGCAATGGACGCGCACGGCAAGTGGCTTCCAAAAGCCCGAAAGGTCTACGACCTCGACGAAAACGGTGAGCGCATTCAGCTTCCTTCCGGCAACTGGAGGTGTCACAAGGAAAACACGGTGGACTGGAACGACCAGAAGTACGCCGAGATCTGGCGGCATAGCTGGGAAACCATCACCAACCGCTATTTGGAAGCGGCTGGCCGCCCGGAACGTGTTGACCTGCGCTCCTTTGAGCGGCAGGGCATCCAGCAGATACCGACAGTGCATCTCGGCCCCGCCGCACACCAGATGGAAAAGCGTGGAGTGGAAACCTTTCTCGGCAACCTGAACCGAGATATTCGAGCCGCCAACAGCCTGATGCAGTCCATCCGCAGCGCCATCCGTGGGCTGCAACGCTGGATTGCAGACCTGAACGAAAAGAAGCAGCTTCTTCTGGACGCACTGGAACAAGCCAAGGAGCCTACGCTGTCCGACCTGCTGGTGGATTACTTCAACCTCCGCAACGAGCAGCGCAGCGATTGGTCTGGCAAGGCAAAACTGAAATGCACTGTCCGGGACTTTGAGGAGATTCGGCAGGCGGTGGACTACCTGAAAGCTCATTCCCTGAACACCATCGAGGATTTGGACACCGCTATCTCAAATTTGAACCAGATCACCGCCCCTCTCCGCAGACAGTTGAAACAGAACGAAAACCGTATGCGGGCAATCGCCCAGATTAGGGACGCTGCCGCCGCCCATGCCAAGCAGAAACCCATCCATAACACTTTTATGAAGAAGAACTTCAAGTTGACCAAGGACGCTTATGCCGCCCAGCACAAAGAGGAGCTGGACACCTTTAATAAAGCTGTCCGCACTCTGATGAAACTGAACGGCAGCACAGCGGTAGATTTTTCGGCATTGGATGCCGAATTTTCTGCGCTGCAATCCAGCAGCGCAGAGCTACACACCCAACTGGAAACCTTGCAGCCGGACATCTCCGCCCTGAAAAATATCCGCAAGTATATCGACATGGTGCTGAATAAGCAGCAGCTTTCCGCACCGGGCGGCAAGACCCCGGAGAAGGAATCGGTGCTGAAACAGCTGGAGCAGCTTCAGCAGAAAAAGTCCAACCACAAAACGATTTCCACCACCCCAAACCGCGAAGAATCGCTCTAAACGATCTTTCTGTCACCGATATGCCGTTGCAATCAGTGGCAGAAATACATAATTCATTTGTTTTTTGCTGGCTTTTGGCTATTCTCGCTGGCTAGTGAGTAGAGGCGTACTTTTAAGGCAGAAATTTTCTCCAACACCCCCCGTTTTAGGCCACTTTTTCTGTTAATAGTAGAAGCGCCTCTTTGAAAGCCGGTCATTTGTGACCTTTTTGTTAATTCTCAAAAAGATGGTTGTCTTTGGGCTGTTTTCGTTGCCTACCTATTGAGAGGATTTTTTCAAAAGCGGAGATTTGGTCTCAAGAATTACAATTCAATTACAAGTTTCTCACCAATGCTACGAAACAGGCGTTCTCGATGCCTACCAAGTGTAGGGCATCTTTTTCAAGACCATTCTCGGACTATTATGACGTTTTGTTTACAAAATTGCTTGCAATGCTACGAAATGGCCTTTTTCATCGGCTACCAAGTAGAAGGATGTTTTTCGTCCGTCAAAGTCCAGAAATCTTCCATATGTTCCTTGACAAGTGAATAGTTCAATCGTCCGGTACTTCACAAAAGGTACTTCTGTAACTCGCAGCCCGGTCATAACGAAGACGGGGTGGCTGAAATGCCAATGGTGCGGTGCAAGTCCGCCGCCGGACGATTCCCCACTCCTAGGGAAGTCGAGGACCAATATGGGAGACCTTAACTTATTAACGCAGTTGAGCACTTGTTTCGTGCTTTTCTGCGACTGGAGAATTGGAACCCACCAATTCTCGTTACATACTCTTTGTTTCTGATTTCTGCTTCAGCTGGAGGTGATCAACATTTCAGAATATCTTACCACGCAAACTCTGCTGCCGCCGTTTCTCCCATACCCACGCTTCCTTTTGGAACTTGACCTGAGCCAGACTGCAAAAATGACTTATGTGCTGCTGCTCGACCGTGCCACGCTCTCGCAGAAAAATCTCTGGATAGATGAACGTGGTTTCGTGTTTGTCATTTTTACGATTTGCTCTTTGGCTGAGCAGCTAGGGCGCAGCACTGTCAGTGTTTCCAGTGCGCTTAAGGAATTGGACGCTGCGGGATTGATTGAGCGCAGACGAACGCGGTTTTCTTCGCCCAATCACATCTTTGTGAAAATTCCAAATGTTGAATAGTTCTGCGTTTTTCACGATTCAAGAACCGCCAAAATCACGATTCTGCGATGCAGATTCTTAATGGCATCTGCAAAAGATATTTTTTCTATGCAGTATAGCAGCCTTTAAGACTGTATCAAAGAAAACTTTCACCTAACCAACGTAATAAAACAAAAAGAGAAAAACGAATAGAATCCATCCATTCCTTTCCGTATTTGCACCACATGAATGAGGAGGTCTGCCCTTGAACAAAGAAAAATCTGAGAAGAAACCCACCACACGCAAACGTGCGCCGAGAAGTCCGAAGTCCGTGCGCCTAATCGTGGAACGCCATTATATCGGCAATGTGCCGATGAATACGCTTTTTCAGCGGCTTGCGGAAGAAGAAATTCGTAAAACTGCCGAATCGTATCTCGCCGCTGGCTAATTGGACGTTTTACTGCGGAAAAGGGCTTGCATCATCATGCAGCATCCGCTACAATGTGATTGATGAGGTCTCTTTTCCATTATGGAGGTACACATGGAAAAGGACAAAAAAGTAACTGCTTTATACTGCCGACTGTCAAAAGATGACGGTTCAAACAGCGAAAGCCTGAGCATCCGCACTCAAAAGGCGATGCTTATGGAGTATGCCACACGCAACGGTTTCGGGAATTGCCAGTACTATGTTGATGATGGTTACAGCGGTACGAACTCTGACCGCCCTGCCTTTCAGGAACTTCTGGATGATATCCGGGAAGGAAAGGTGGCAACAGTCATTACCAAAGACCAGTCCCGACTTGGACGCAACCACATCGAAACCGGAACGTATATGGAAATCTTCTTTCCTGAACACGGTGTCCGCTATATTGCAATCAATGATGGTTATGATTCCAACGAGCAATCCCAGATGGATATTGCCCCGTTCCGAAACATCATCAATGAAATGTACGCCAAAGACACTTCCCGAAAAATCAAGAGTGCCCTTCGGACACGCAAGAAAAGCGGAAAGTATATCTCCAGCGGCGCACCGTTTGGCTATCAGAAAGACCCTGCCGACCACAATCACCTTGTAATCGACCCGAATACCGCCCCTGTTGTTGAGTACATCTATTCAATGGCAGAGGAAGGGCTGGGGCTTCACCGCATCGCCAAGCGGCTCCACGATGAAAAAGTTCTGAAGCCGTGTTACTACAAGAAAGAGATGTTTGGCCGCTTTATTGATGATGAAAAGATGTATGATTGGGACAGTGCCTATATCAGTCAGGTTCTGCACAGCCCAGTCTACGCCGGACACATCATCTACGAAGCCAAGCCCACCGTGTCCATGAAATCCAAAAAGCGGCGTTATATTCCGTTTGAAGAACGCGCTATCGTTCCGAATACACATGAAGCAATCATCCCACAAGACCGCTGGGAAAACGTGCAGCGAATCCTTTACAGCCGTTCCGGTTGTTTTATGTGTGATAAGACCGACTACGACAATATCTTCAAGGGCATCGTCCGCTGTGCAGACTGCGGCAGAACGATGTTAGTCAAGGTCGAGCACAGGCGCAAACGTAACAGTGTTCTGGATCAGACCTTTTATTGTTGCAGCACTTATCGGAAATATGGTGCGAAAGCCTGTGACTCTCATAATTTGGAAGCCCGTGTTCTGCATGAAGCTGTCTTTGCGGACATTCAGGCACACGCAAAGGCCGCTGTGAGCAATCGGGAAGCCCTTGTGAAGAAGATTGCAAATCAGATGCACCTCCGGGTGTCCTCTGACCGGGCGCAGCACAAACGGGATTTGAAGCAGTGTAAAGCACGAATCGCAGAAATCGAAGACCTGTATGCAAAACTTTATGAGGACGTATCAAAGGGACTTCTCCCGGAGAAACGTTTTCAAATGCTTGCAGATCGCTACGACAAAGAACAGGCTGAACTGACCGAAAAGATTGAGCAGTACGAGCGGGAAGGCCGTGCTGAACACGATCAGCTGGACAAGATTCAGGATTTTATTGATGAAGTCAGCAAGTACGCTGGCATCACCGAACTGAACTATAAGATTCTGCATCAGCTGATTGACAAGATTCTGGTATCCAAAGCGGAAAAGGTCGATGGCGAATACGTCCAGAAAATCCAGATTTTCTACCGCTTTATCGGCCCATTGGATGCCATCGAGTAACAATGTCAGAAAAGTCACCTCCGAGAACTATCCTACAGACGCAGGGCGCGAGGGAGAACTGATTTTCCGCTTGGTGTACCAGCAAGCAGGGTGCAAAAAGCCTTTTTCCCGCCTGTGGCTGTCCAGCATGGAGGAAAATGCCATCCGAGAAGGGTTCGCCCACCTGAAGCCGTCAACTGAATACGATGCGCTGTACAACGCAGCACTCTGCCGGGAACGTGCCGACTGGATGGTCGGCATCAATGCGTCCCGGCTTTTTTCATGCCTGTACAACCAGCCTTTGGCGGTGGGGCGTGTTATGACCCCGGTGCTCGCTATGACCGTGGTGAGGGAAGCCGCCATCGCCGCCTTTGTGCCGGAGAAATTCTACACGGTTGCCCTGACCCTTGCGGACGGCGGCACCGCATCCAGCAAGCGGTTTGCCCAGAAAGCGGATGCCGAACTGCTGCTTTCCAAATGCCGAAAGGAGGGGCGTGTCACGGTGCAGAAGATGGAACGCAAGGAGAAATCCGAAAGCCCGCCGCAGCTCTATGACCTTACTGCATTGCAGCGGGATGCCAACCGTCTGCTGGGATTTACGGCACAGCAGACCTTGGATTATGCCCAAAGCCTTTACGAAAAGCGGCTTATCACCTACCCCCGCACGGACAGCCGGTTTTTGACGGAGGATATGGCGGCTTCCCTTCCGGGACTGGTGACGGACACGGGCAGGGCGTTTGCCGTGGAGGAGCCGATTCCCATCCATGTGCAGCAGGTCATCAATGGCAGCAAAGTCACCGACCATCATGCGCTGCTGCCCACGAAAAGCATGGCAAACGCAGACCTTGCCGCACTCCCTGCCGGGGAGTGGAAGATTCTGCGGCTGATTGCTGCACGGCTACTCTGCGCCGTAGGTGAACCGCACCGCTATGCAGAAACCTCGATTATCACCATCTGCGCCGGAGAGGAATTCTCCGCAAAAGGCAAGTTGGTGCTGTCCGACGGATGGAAAGCCATGGAACGAAAAATGCTGGGGGAACTTCTGGGCAAGCAAAAGGAAGCAGTTGTTCTGCCCGATGCGCAAGAGCAGAGCCAGTGCAGCGTTGCCGGTGCCGAACTGAAAGAGGGTCAGACGTCCCCACCGAAGCATTTCACCGAAGATACTCTCCTGTCAGCTATGCAGGCAGCGGGTGCGGATAGTATGCCGGAGGGCGTGGAGCGTCAGGGTGTCGGTACTCCGGCAACCAGAGCAGCCACCATTGAAAAGCTGGTGCAGAAGGGCTTTCTGGAGCGCAAGGGTACCAAGAAAACCAAGGTGCTGCTGCCCACCGACAAAGGCAAAGCCCTCATCACTGTGATGCCCGAAGAAATCCAGTCTGCGGATATGACAGCTGACTGGGAAACAAAGCTGCTGCAAATCGAACGTGGCGAAATGGAGCCGAGCGAATTTATGACCGAGATCAATACGATGATTACCGAACTGGTAAAGAACACGGAAATGAAAAAAGGAGCGAATGCACTTATGAAAAGCAAGATTATTGGTGTCTGCCCGAATTGCGGTGCAAATGTTGTAGAGCGTGAAAAAGGCTGGTTCTGTGAATCCAACCCTTGTCGTTTCGTGCTGTGGAAGGACAATGCGTTCTTTAAGCGTCTGGGCAAGCGTTTGGATGGCCGAATGGCGGACAAGCTGCTGCGGGATGGTCGTGTCCGCCTGAAGGACTGCAAGAGTGCCAAGGGCAAGACCTACAACGCCACCGTGCTGCTGTCCTGTGAAGCGGATGGTCGCAGCAAGTTCAGTTTGGAATTTGAGGGTGGCTGCTGATGGAGCAGATAAAAGAAGCGGTCTACCTTATCAACGATGAACGCTATCTGCATCTCCGGGAAAACGGTACAGGAGTCGGCTTTGCCACCTACAACAAGGTAACTGGTGAGCCGCTGGAAAGCGGGCAGATCTCGGAAAAGAACCTGCCGCCCGATGGCAGGAACGCCATTTCTGCCGCCCGGAACTGGTATCTGTTTGAACTTTCGGACGATGACCGCAAGGTCATCCAACAGGAAAGCGTAAAGATCCTCGAAAACATCCCGCAAGCTGGTATCGGCAGACGGCGCATCTGGGAGCCTGAAACGTTGCCGAAGGATATTCGTCTCATCAACAGCCACTATGATGACCTCTATCGCATTCCAGATGGCGGCGTGATTCAGGTGGATTACCCGGATGGGCGCAGTTTTACGGCACGGGTGGAGCATCTGGATGATTACCACTTTGACGTGGGCGGTTTGGGCAATGTGTTCCACATCTGCCAGTTTGCCGAGGTCATGGAGCGGAACCATGCCGACTTCTACCCGGAGATTCAGACACAGGACGAGCAGGCGGCGTGGGAACTGGGCGGCAAAGGCTACCTTGCAATCCAGTCCTGTGAGGATGGATGGGATTACACCCTCTACCACAGCGATTATTCTGTGATGGACGGTGGGCAGCTGGATGCCCCGGAACTGACCATTCAGGAAGCCCGTGAGCAGATTCTGGAAGCACACCACATGGAAAAGGGCCGGCGGCTACTGCAGGACTACGATGCAGTCATGGATAAAGTTGCGGAAGCCGAGGAACTGAGTGCAGACCATCGCCCTTCCACACTGGAAAAGCTGGCAGAACTGGCAAGTGATACGTCTGCGCCAAAATCCTCTGCACGTTCTGCACCGGAACTGTGAGGTGGACGATGCAGCAAAAATGGAACCAGAATTTTGACGGTGAACCCATGACAGACATCCCGCAGAAGTTTCTGAACGCAGGGTGCGATGTTTATATGGTGATGCAGTTGCGGCATGACGAAAAAATCCTCGATGAAAGATTTGCTTCCATGCGGGAACTGCATCGTCGTGGCAAAACGCCAGACCCGGAGCATTATGAGGTCACCTACTATGCTGATTTGCCCGCCATGTGGCAGGATGTGCCGAACAACGAGATTTTGGAAGAACTATTTCAGATGTTCAACCTCTCCCGTCCGCAGGATTTTGAGGGGCACAGCCTGTCGGTCAGCGATGTGATCGCACTCAAACGCAATGGCGAGGTGTCTGTGCATTATGTGGACAGCATCGGCTTCAAAGATTTACAGGGGTTTCTGGACAAGCAGCCGGAACGCCATTCGGTACTGATGAATCTCAAGGAAAAGTGCGATGCCCCGGAGTGCAATCCCACCGTCTGCCGGAAAGCGAGGAATGGACATGAACTTTGACCATGAAGAACTGATGCTGATGATGCTCTACAACACCGGCACCCGGCTGGGGCTTATCCACGAACTGCGGCTCATGCAGTGCTACCTGATGCCCGACGAAATCGCCCTGCGGGAACTGTCTGAAAGTGTGATTGCAAAATTGAAACTCATGACCGACGAGCAGTTTGCCGAGGTCGAATTTCCTCTGGACTGATTTTTGCCGCCTGCGGGCGGCGTACATATCCTCTTTCTCTATGGTTGGCAGTGTGGTATAATTGGCTCAACAAACAAAAGTTTATATCTGCTAACGATAATTGCCGAATGGCAACGTGCAGATTGAAAGGTCTTCGCCATGAATCGTGCAGGATTTATGCAATTTATTCTTGAACAATATAGCGTTGAGCCGGATTACCCGTGGATGAAGAATCCCAATTTTGCAGTCTTCCGGCACAGCAACAATCAGAAATGGTTTGCCTTGATTATGGACATTCCAAGGAGCAGGCTGGGATTACCCGGTGACGAACTACTGGATGTGGTGAATCTCAAATGCGACCCACTTCTGATTGGCTCACTGCGCAGTGAACCCGGTTTCTTTCCTGCCTACCACATGAACAAAGATAGCTGGATCACGGTTTCACTGGACAGCAAAGCTGATGCTGACAAGCTGAAAATGTTGCTGGACATGAGCTACACTGCTACTGCGTCAAAAATTCGTAAGAAGCACTGACAGTATTCTGTCCGTGCAATCAACATACAGAATGGAGAGTATCTGAAATGAAAATCGTAGTTTTGAACGGTAGTCCCCGCAAAGGCGGCAACACGGAGATTATGACACAGGCTTTTGCAGAAGCCGCCCGCAAGAACCAGAATGAGGTCAGCATTCTGGATGTAGCACCCATGAACATCCGTGGCTGTCTGGGCTGCAAATACTGCTGGGCACACAAGGGCGAATGCGTCCAGAAAGATGATATGGGCAAGGTCTTTGAGGCTCTGGTGGATGCCGACATGGTGGTGTTCGCATCGCCCATCTACTGGTTCGACATTACCGCACAGATGAAAACCGTCATTGACCGTCTGTATGCCGGCGGCAGTGTAGGCTTCCACTTCCACAAGACCGCCCTGCTGCTGGATGCCGGTGCCGACCATGTGTTCGATGCAGCCATCGCACAGTATAAAGAGAAACAAAATACTGATCTAATCTTATCCGAGGGAGAGGCCGTACGGACAAAAGTCCGCGACAACATCGAACTGGACCTGCTTTGCCGCAATCAGCCGGAGAGCGCCCCTGTGATGCAGGAAATCTACGAGCTGGTCGTGGAGACGATTCAGCTTCGCAGCCCCGTGCTGCGGCTGGGCAGCAACCTGTTCCCTATGGCATTAGTGCGGGAACGACTGTTGCAGCTGACAAGCGAGCATATCCGTTTTGTTCTTGACGGCCTGCGCAATCTACACACGGACGTTAAAAATCTCAAGAAATATCTTCTGACGATGCTGTTCAATGCGCCTGTCACACTGAACGGCAGAACCATGCTGGATGTGCGGAAGTCGGTCAACAGCGCCTTTCGTCCGATGCTGGCGTAACGCCACGAAGATATGAACAAATTGTAAAATTTGAAAAAGTGGCCGAATTTTTTTAATTTTTGCGTTCGAGATGACAGTAATAAGGGCAAATAGGTTTTTTCGGCCTATTTTGCAACAAATTGGAGGTGAAGTTCTATGAAGCAAACTCGTATCCATTGTCCCTACTGCGGGTCACTTGCCACGCTGCGCCCGGCAAGCGTGATTCACGGTCTGTCCGACATTTCTGCTGGAACATACCTGTACGTCTGCCGCCGCTGGCCTGCCTGT
>ERZ779956.1400-NODE-1400-length-11058-cov-1.619649_pt1 | contig 11058 bp, 10 predicted proteins | sample MGYA00511940_ERZ779956 | MGnify/ENA primary metagenome ERZ779956 (study PRJEB29588, sample SAMEA2154992) | human gut metagenome | biome: human gut; feature: human-associated habitat; material: faeces | place: Denmark | collected 2008/2010 ...
CAGGCTTTCAGCCTTATAAAATCCGCGTTCGTCCGCCTTGTCCGCGTAGTCCGCGTATCAATTTAGCTCATAACCGGAAAAGAAAGGAATTAACTCCACCAATGGAAAACTTCAATCGTTAGATAAACTATAGCCAATCATTCATAATTTTCATAACGCGAACGCAACTTTGCCGAACGACTGGATGCTTGTTCCGGTTTATCCGCCGATTGCTTTTGTTGCGGTTCGCGGACCAATTTCGGTTTCGCCGGACGATTATGACGTTTGGGCTTTTCAGCAACAACCGTTGCTTGCTGAGTATTCTTCAAGGCTTCGGCAGGCTTTCTGCCCTCCCGCCTCTTATTGTTCTGCTTGCCTTGCTGCTTCTCTGTCGGTGCTTTCGCTTGTACCTTTCGTGCAACATTGGCAACCGGAGTTGTTTTCGTCTCCTCCAAAGGCGGTAAATCATGTTTCCGTTGCTCCAGTTTGATACCTGTAAGTTTCTCTATTTCACGCAACATCGGCACTTCCTCACCCGAACAAAAGGCAATGGCACGTCCTTCGCAACCTGCACGTCCCGTACGTCCGATACGATGAACATAGGTTTCCGGCACATCGGGCAAATCGTAGTTGAGAACCAAATCCAAACCTTTGATATCAATACCGCGTGCCGCAATATCCGTAGCGATAATTACATTGGAACGACCTTCCTTGAAATTACTCAATGCACGCTGGCGGGAATTTTGCGACTTATCTCCATGGATACTTTCACAAGTGATGCCACGACGTGATAAATAGCGCGCTATATTATCCGCCCCATGTTTGGTACGCGAAAATACAAGTACCTGATGTCCGGCCTCTCCGAGTAATAGTTGTGCCAGCAATTCCTTCTTCTGAGGCTTTTCCACACGATAGACGGACTGGCTGATGATTTCCACTACGCTGGATGCCGGAGTGACTTCCACCCTCGCCGGATTGCGCAATAAACTTTTAGCCAGGCGGTCAATACTATCAGGCATGGTAGCCGAAAAGAACAAGGTTTGCTTCTTGGGCGGGAGCTTAGGCAACAAGCGCTTCACATCATGGATGAATCCCATATCGAGCATACGGTCAGCTTCATCAAGCACGAAGTGCCGCACATGGTCGAGGCGGATAAATCCTTGTGACATCAGATCGAGCAAACGACCGGGAGTAGCCGTCAGGATATCCGTTCCGGCACGCAATTCATCGGTTTGCGACTTCTGCTTTACCCCACCGAAAATAACGGTATGGCGCAACGTGGTATATCGTGTATAGTCTGCCAGCGATTCATCAATCTGAATTGCCAACTCACGCGTTGGAGTAAGGATAAGAGCACGAATCTTACGTGGAGCACCTTTCTGCTGAGATGTGGGGTCGGCAAGCAATTGTTCTATGATAGGTATGGCAAATGCCGCCGTTTTACCGGTTCCGGTTTGAGCCAGTCCTAATAGATCACGCCCAGTCAGGGCTTCCGGTATGGCTTGTTCTTGTATAAGAGTAGGAGTAGAATAGTTTTTTTCAAGGAGCGCACGGCACACCGGCTCCGAAATATTCATCTGTTTAAATGTCATCATTTCTTTTAATTAGGGCGCAAAGGTAGGCTTTTATAAGGAATAATCATTATATTTGCATGAAAAGTAGTTTTTAATTAACTACAAAGAACAGATATTCAAACTATTATATCGCATGAAAATACATCATATCGCCATCTGGACTTTTCGCCTGGAAGAATTGAGAGAGTTTTATATCCGCTACTTTAACGGAACAAGCAATGAAAAATACATCAATCCGAAAAAGGGTTTCGAGTCCTATTTCATCTATTTTGATGATGGCGCGGCATTAGAATTAATGAGCCGCACAGATGTGCAAAACACTCCAATAGAAGAGAACAAGTTGGGACTCACGCACTTTGCTCTCTCTTTCCAAAGCAAAGAAGACGTTCTCCGCACTACTGAACAACTCCGTAGCGAGGGGTATACCATAGCCGGCGAACCGCGGACTTCGGGCGATGGATATTTCGAAAGCGTCATACTCGATCCGGATGGCAATCGAGTGGAATGTGTATACAGGAAGGAAGAAACCGGTAATGAACCGGATGCTCCGATTGAAACGGAACGGCTACTATTACGCCCCTTCCGGGAAAGTGATGCGGAAGCCTTCTTTAAATGTTGCCAGAATCCGAATATAGGGAACAATGCCGGCTGGAAACCTCACAGATCCTTAGAAGAATCACAAGAAATCCTTCGTTCCGTATTTATATCCCAACCCGGAATATGGGCTATCATCCTAAAAGAAGACGGACGCTTGATCGGTTCAGTCGGTATCATCCCAGATTCCAAGCGTGAAAACCCTCAAGCACGCATGCTGGGATACTGGCTCGATGAATCCCATTGGGGAAAGGGCTATATGACGGAAGCGGTGCAATCTGTTCTCGATTACGGATTCAACACCCTCCAACTAAACCTCATCACCGCAAATTGCTATCCCCATAACGAGCGCTCGCAACAGGTTTTGAAACGCCACGGTTTTATTTATGAAGGTACTCTCTATCAGGTCGAGTTAACCTACGATGGACATTTATACGACCATCAATGTTACTATCTGGCCAAGCCGTGAATTGCGAAAAATCAGTATATAAAATAAAAAAATAAGATTTACATAAAAATAGTCTTTTTTTAAGATGAACAGAATCTGCTATTCGGACATAAAACGAGTTAATTCTCACATTTTTATTTATTTGTGCAAGAATTAAAAATATTCATGTACATTTGCAAAATGAGTTATTCTTCAGCTATGAAAAAACGCTATCAGCTACTGAAAAGAGTTTCGATTATTCTGATCTTCTTTGTCCTATTTACAAAGATGCATGCGGTAGAACCCCAGTACGCTGAACCCCAAGATATTCAGAAAACAGAAACCAATGTTGAAGTTGAAGAACATCCACAGGATTATATTGTAATCAAGATACCTTTCCAAGCCAAGTACAAGTCTCTTTTTATTTGTATCATTGTTCTGGCTCTCTCTTCCATTTGCTTTTTCATCATCTATCCGCTACTTCTCTATGTCAGAGAGTCTAAAAGAAAGCGCACCGCCCAAAGGGAACTAACCAGGGAAAAGGAATTATTATCGCTATCACTCGAAAAGAGCAACATCTACGCCTGGAAATACATAGAGAAAACAAATGCTTTCATCTGTGATAAAGAATTCTTTGAGCATCTGGATATGCCTTTCCGTGCCTTTACCCTACAAGAAATGGCCGAAGCGATACATCCGGAAGATAGAGTGGATGTGTTGAACACGTTTTATCATGTGAAAAACCAACCGGATTCCAAAACGCACACCCAATGCCGGTGCAACTTTAATAGTAAAGGGTATATCTGGTATGAACTCCGTTATGTCAATCCTACGGAGGCAATGGCGGAAACGGCCTCCATTATAGGCTTAATCACCAATGTGCAACACTTCAAGGACAAAGAAGAGGAACTCATGAGAGCAAAAGACCTGGCGATAGAGGCAGAACTGAAACAATCTTTCCTCGCCAATATGAGCCATGAAATACGTACTCCACTGAATGCAATTGTGGGGTTCTCCAACTTACTTGTCAGCGAAGACGACCTCCCCGATGAAGAGAAAGCTGACTTCATCAATACGATCAACACGAATTGTGAATTGCTTCTGAAACTCATCAATGATATACTGGAACTCTCCCGTATCGAATCGGGCAACATGACTTTCTCCTATTCAACGTGTAATCTGAATAATTGGGTGGATAGTATGTATTTGACACATTCCTTATTGATACCCAAGGAAATAGAGTTCATCAAAGAAGTGCCCGATGCCGCATTCTTCATCAATACGGACGTGAACCGCCTCAGCCAGATAATGACTAACTTCCTGAATAATGCCACTAAGTTTACCAAATCAGGATACATCAAACTGGGCTATGAAATTGATTTTTCAACATACGAAGTCTCCATTTACGTAGAAGATACCGGCAAAGGTATTCCGAAAGAAGAGCAACGAATGATATTCGAACGCTTCTACAAACAAGATGAATTTGTTCAAGGCACAGGTCTGGGACTTTCCATCAGCATGGTAATTGCGGAAAAACTCGGTGGGAAGATTAGTGTGGCCTCAGAGATTGGAAAAGGAAGCCGGTTCACTTTCCTCCTACCCTACCATAATGAAAGCGAGGAATTCTTTTCTGCCGGATAACTTCACAGATACCCAAAGAATGTAGTATCTTTGCACCATTATGTTGCACCGTTTTACTACTTCAATCAGCGATATTCCACTTCCGGAAAGGTTTACTTATCCTTTCTGTTATACTCCTCATCCATTGTGTGTAATGGCGGCGGAAGAGGTACAAAACTACCTCAGCAAGCAAAGCGACTGGCAAGAGGAATTAAGCCAGGGGAAAATGTTCGGAGTGCTGATAGTGCAAACCGAAGATGGAAGCATAGGTTATTTAACCGCCTTTTCGGGCATATTAGCCGGGAAGAATATACATCCGTATTTTGTACCTCCCGTGTACGATTTATTGCAACCTCAAGGCTTCTTCAAAATAGAAGAAGAAAACATATCCGCTATCAACCGTCGTATCCGCCGGTTGGAAGAGGATAAGAAATATATTGACCTACGATCAAATCTTACCCAAACCACCCAATCTGCACAAGATGCATTGTCAATTGCCAAAACACAATTGAAGGAAGCAAAAGATAAAAGAGAATTGCTCAGAAAAACAGGTCAGCTTAATGCAAAGGAAGAAGCAGAGCTGATACGAGAGAGCCAGTTCCAGAAGGCAGAATATAAGCGGCTGGAACGTTCCTGGAAAGATAAGATAGCCTCCTTGCAGGTAGAAGCTGGTAATTGGGAAAAACAAATACAGGAGCTGAAAACAGAACGTAAAGTCCGCTCTGCCGCCTTGCAACAACAACTATTCGAACAATTCAGAATGTTGAACTACCGGGGAGAAGTGATAACTTTATGCGACATATTCGAGCAAACCGTACATAAGACTCCTCCCGCCGGTGCAGGTGAATGTGCCGCTCCTAAATTGTTACAACAAGCTTATCTGCATCATTGGAAACCGATAGCCATGGCCGAATTCTGGTGGGGTAATTCTCCCAAAAACGAAGTACGGCATCACGGTTACTACTATCCAGCCTGTAAGGGCAAATGCGAACCAATTCTCCGGCACATGTTACAGGGATTGGAGGTAGAAGCAAATCCTATGCAACAGGAGGCGGAACGAGGCAATGAAAACTTGAATATAGTTTATGAAGACCAATGGCTATTGATTATTAATAAGCCTGCCGGAATGCTTTCAGTACCCGGAAAAGAGAGACAAACGTCTATATACGACCTGGCAAGAAAGGCTTATCCGGAAGCAGAGGGTCCCATGATCGTACATCGGATATGGCTACATCGGGACTTTTAATCATTGCCAAAGATAAGAAGACGCACCAACACTTACAGGCACAATTCAAGAATCGTAGTATCCGAAAGAAGTACATAGCCTTGCTCGATGGCATCGTCCCGGAAGATGAAGGCACTATTGAACTACCGCTTTGCCCCAATCCATTGGACCGCCCCCGGCAAATGGTAGACACACAATACGGCAAGCCTGCCATCACTTATTATCAGGTTCTCGAACGTACAGATAAATATACACGTATAGCCTTTTATCCCCATACGGGACGTACTCACCAACTTCGCGTGCATGCGGCACATCCGTCAGGACTCCATTGCCCCATTATAGGCGACGAGCTTTATGGAAAGAAAGACAAAAGGCTCTATCTGCACGCTGAATCCATAGAGTTCACCCATCCCGTCAACGGGCAGTCCATGTGTATTACGGAAAAAGCAGACTTCTGATTATTGCTTTTTCAAAAAGCTCGGATAGAGGAAAGGTTGACGAGTTAACTTCCTTTCTGTATGGAAAGGAAGAATCAAAAAGCCTATATAAACCAACAAATAACTTAGGAAATGGGCTTATCCGCATAAGCAGCATGTAGATTTTAATCCCTATTTTTGCAAACGGATAAATCGATCCGATCAGACACTATTAACTCAATTAATGATAAAGACCATGAAATTCGTAACTTTAGTATGTAGTTTGCTTTTCTGCCTGCCATCTTTTGGACAAGAGAAATTTCCCGATGGTACCCTTATTCCCGACTGGTTCAGACAGAACGAAATTGTAAATATCGAAACCCTTGGCGGTAAATATAAGATTACTGATCATGGTGTGGTGAATGACAGCACCTTACTTCAAACAGAGAAAATTCAGGCGGTTATCGACCAGGCATCATCCAAAGGTGGCGGTGTGATCATCATCCCGAAAGGTACCTATCTGAGCGGTGCACTCTTTTTCAAGCCTAAAACACACCTTTATCTGGAAGAAGGAGCTGTTTTGAAAGGTAGCGATGATATCAGTAACTTCCCTATAATCAACACCCGCATCGAGGGGCAATCACTTAAATACTTTGCCGCACTGGTGAATGCCGACAAAGTAGATGGTTTCACCATTTCCGGTAAGGGAACCATCAATGGCAACGGACTACGCTATTGGAAATCTTTCTGGTTGCGCCGCACCGTTATTCCGAAATGCACGAATATGGATGAGTTGCGCCCGCGCCTGGTGCACATTTCCAACAGCAATGATGTACAGCTTTCCGGTGTACGCCTCATCAACTCTCCTTTCTGGACGACACACATTTACAAATGTAACAATGTGAAGTTATTAGGTCTGTATATTTTCTCTCCGGCTGCTCCTGTTAAGGCACCCAGCACGGATGCCATAGATATTGATGTATGCAACAATGTGTTGGTTAAGAACTGCTATCTTTCTGTAAACGATGATGCTATTGCTCTTAAAGGTGGAAAAGGCCCCTGGGCTGATAAGGATTCTAACAACGGAAGTAACACTAATATTATTATAGAAGATTGTACGTACGGTTTCTGCCATAGTGCACTGACTTGCGGTAGCGAATCTATCCATAACCGCAATATTATTCTCCGTCGTTGTACCATCAATCAGGCAAGCCGTCTGTTGTGGTTGAAGATGCGTGCCGATACTCCCCAAAATTATGAATATATCCTTGTGGAGGATATTAAAGGAAATGCCAAAAGCTTCCTATACATCAAACCATGGACTCAGTTTTTTGACCTGAAAGACCGTAAAGATATTCCGATGTCTTACTCGGATCATGTAACAATGCGTAATATAGACTTTGAATGTGATGTATTTTTCAACGTAAGTGCATCCGAGCAGTACAAACTGACGAATTTCAAATTTGAGAATCTGAATATTAAAGCGAAAGATGGTGAGTATGACAAGTCAATCATTCCGTCATCTGAATGGAATAATGTGAAGGTAAATCAATAAGGATACGCGGACGACGCGGACTAAACGGACGAACACGGACTTCTTATTATGAATTAAGAAAATCCGTGTTCGTCCGTTTAGTCCGCGTATCTATTCTTCAAAGCTACGTAACAACTTTATCTCGTCCGCCCATAAACTCTCATCCGGCGTTTCTAGAATAACAGGCATATCATTAAACCGTTCATCTTTCATAAAACGCTTAAAGAAGTCTATGCCTAACAAGCCTTTCCCTATGCTGTCATGGCGGTCTACATGGCTACCCAGTTCTTTTTTAGTATCATTCAGGTGGATACCCCGCAAATAGTTAAAACCAACGACTTCATCAAACTCCTGAAACACTTTATCATATTCCTTTACGATATCGTATCCTGCCGAGTAAGTATGACAAGTATCCAAGCATACACCTACACGGGATTTATCATCCACACGATCAATGATATGCTTTAGTTGCCAAAACTCATTACCAACATTACTTCCTTGTCCGGCTGTATTCTCAATAACAGCAGTCACTCCTTTCGTTTTACTTAATGTGATATTGATAGATTCTGCCACCTTATCCAGACATTCCTCTATTGAAATTTTATTCAGATGACTGCCCGGATGGAAATTCAGAAGCTTCAGACCTAATTGCTCACAACGTTGCATCTCATCCAAAAATGCGGCACGGCTTTTCTCCAGTCCTTCTTCTTCAGGATGTCCCAGATTGATTAAATAGCTATCATGAGGCAGAATATAGCGGGCATCAAAAGAGAATTTCTCACAATTGTCTTTAAATCCGCGAATACTTTCTTCGGCCAGAGGTTTGGCCACCCATTGCCGTTGGTTCTTTGTAAACAAAGCAAATGCATTCGCACCTATCTCATGCGCATTAACAGGAGCTATCTCAACTCCCCCACTCGCACTTACGTGCGCTCCTATATATTTCTTCATATTCAGTTTTTCTTTAGTGAATGATTAAAAACGGAAGCAAGATAGAGAAAAATCCGAAGGCAGCAAAGAAGAAAATGCTTACCTTTACAAATTCGTATTTAAAAAGAATAAAAAATGAACGACAAAGGAAATATTATCATCTACCAGACTAAGGATGGACAAACTTTAATAGATGTGAGACTGGAAAATGAAACGGTATGGATTAATCGCCAACAAATGGCTGAACTGTTTGACCGTGATGTAAAAACTATTGGCAAGCATATCACTAATGCACTGAAGGAAGAACTAAAAGAAATTCCAACTGTCGCAAAATTTGCGACAGTTCAACAAGAGGGTGAAAGAAGTGTTACCCGGCAGGTAGAATATTACAATCTCGAAATGATAACCTCTATTGGCTACCGCGTAAAATCACAACAAGGTATCCAGTTTCGTATTTGGGCTAATAAAGTTCTGAAAGAATACCTAATCAAAGGTTATGTTATTAATGAACAAGCTAAAGCACAACAATTAGCTGATTTGAAGAATACCGTAAGATTACTATCCAATGTAATCGAACACAAAGAATTAACCTTGAATGAAGCCAATGGGTTATTACATGTTATTACCGATTACACATACGGCTTAGATACTTTGGATAAGTATGACTATCAGAGATTAGAAGTAGAAGCAACTACACGAACCACCTCTTTCCGGGCTACATACGAAGAGGCAATGGCGGCAATACACATTCTGCAAAAGAAATTTGGAAGTAGCGGCTTATTCGGAAATGAAAAGGACCAATCATTTCATAGCTCCATCAATACTATCTATCAGACATTTGATGGAAAAGAACTTTATCCCAGCATTGAAGAAAAAGCGGCCATGCTTTTCTATTTAGTTGTAAAAAACCATTCATTTAGCGATGGAAACAAACGCATTGCTGCTTTTCTATTCCTATGGTTTCTCGAGAAAAACAGAATTTTATATAAACCTGATGGTTCCCGGTTAATAAGCAACAACACATTAGTCGCCCTTACATTAATGATTGCAGAAAGCAGAACAGAAGAAAAAGATATAATGGTAAAGGTCGTGATAAACCTTATCAATCAGAATAATTAAGTGAATAAACTTTGAGCAGTCATATATAGATAATATATGGCTGCCCAAAGTTTTAAGGAGTTTCTATAATGCACAAGTCCCCTCCCCCGCATAATCCTTCCCCGTCTTTCCATTATATTCAGGATGCCTTTCCAGCCACTTCACGGCATAGGAACAGGTTGCCACAGGCACAAGTTCATTAGCCAATGCATAATCATAGGCTGCCTTTACTAAAGCAGAGGCAATTCCCCTACCACCTATTTCACCAGGTACAATCGTGTGACGCACATCCAAAGCACCGTCAGCTACATGATACATCAGGCGGGCAGTCTCTCCATCGACTACGGTCTGAAAAACTTTTTTCTCCGGAAAATGTTCTATATTCATAATCTGTTTCATTTATTGGGTTAATATACTATTTTAATAATAAGCCTCTCTTATATTTAATAACAGATTTCAGTAACTTTGTATCGAACAATTCTAAAAAAAATCTTATGGACAATCATCTTCTCTCACATGCCATCGCTATTGCCACCGAAGCCCACAAAGGACAAAAAGACAAATACGGACAGGAATATCTGCATCATCCCATCCGCGTAATGAATATGGGACGGAATCAGAAAGAAAGGATTGTCGGTATTCTACACGACGTTGTAGAAGATACGGAATGGACATTCGAAGACCTGGAAAAGGAAGGATTCTCTGCCGAAATCATTGAAGCCGTGCGGTGTGTCACAAAGACCTCCGATGAGGAAGATTACGAAGAATACGTCGAAAGATGTGCCTCCAATCCCATAGCCGTTGCCGTTAAGATTCACGACCTGACGGATAATATGGATGTGCGCCGCATGCCCTGCATCGGAGAAAAAGAAGTCACCAGACTCAGGAAATATCTGAAAGCCTACCATCGCCTGATGCCCCTGTATATGAATCATTGATCATTGTGCATGTTTCTTTTTCATGAAATTACTACCTTTGCGGCATGAAATTGGAACTAAAAGAAAATCAAGGAGTACCCTCGTCCCTGCTTTGGACGCTGGCCATCATCTCAGGCGTAACGGTAGCCCACATATACTACAACCAACCACTACTGAACCGTATCAGCCGTGACCTGAACATCAGTGAGTTCACCAATCTGATAGCCATGTGCTCGCAGATAGGATATGCCATCGGACTATTGTTCATCATTCCACTGGGCGATTTATACCGCAGAAGAAATATTATCCTCGTAAATATTTCCATTCTGGTAGTCTCACTGCTCACCATTGCTTTAGCTCCCAATATCCACCTGATACTGTTCGCTTCTCTGCTGACGGGTGCCTGTTCGGTTATACCCCAGATATTCATGCCCCTTGCGGCACAATATTCCACTCCCGAAACCAAAGGAAAGAACGTAGGTATTATCCTTTCGGGACTACTGACGGGTATTCTTGCTTCGCGTGTTATCAGCGGTTTTATCGGTGAAGTGTTCGGATGGAGAGAAATGTATCACATCGCGGCCGCATTGATGTTGATATGCGGAATTGTTGTAATGAAAGTATTGCCGGATATCCGTCCCACATTCAAAGGAAAATACAGTGATCTGATGAAATCGTTGTTTCTTCTCCTGAAAGAATATCCCTTATTGCGGATTTATTCCATACGGGCAGCACTGGCATTCG
>ERZ779956.1402-NODE-1402-length-11035-cov-4.944718_pt1 | contig 11035 bp, 10 predicted proteins | sample MGYA00511940_ERZ779956 | MGnify/ENA primary metagenome ERZ779956 (study PRJEB29588, sample SAMEA2154992) | human gut metagenome | biome: human gut; feature: human-associated habitat; material: faeces | place: Denmark | collected 2008/2010 ...
TCAAAATTGACAAGATTTTCGTGTTAAAACACGGAATTTAGCTAAAAAAACAATAAAATGTATCATATATGTTAAATATACGATACATTTTAATTTTTAATAATCATCAAATTCATTGATTTTTTTGATTTTTAAAAAGTAGAGGTTGAAGGCTAAACATACCTTAAAGGTCAAATTCTTGATTTGCTTTTTTCGAGTTCTTTATGGTATTTTCAAAAATCTCAAATTATTATGTTTTTTAGATGATAGATTATGTTATAATTTTTCCTGGAGGTTGGCTTTATGAATTCAGACCTTCAAAGAGAACGTTTCTGTAATGCCAATTATGGTAGTTTCAATGTACTCAGAATTTTTGACATTAGTAGTATTGCTACTAATTATTCGAGAACTAAAGAAGTAACCTAATTGGATTAAACATTACAGAATACGAAAAAAAGAGAGGACGGGAATCCTCTCTTTCTCTATGCCAAAAATGGCATTCAATGTACTACTTGAATTATATCATGAACTTTTCAAAAGTAAACGTCCGAGACTTAGCAAAAGCTAAGTACGAGGACACGTACTTATTGACTACCTTTAAATTGTATCATGCATTTTAGAGCATTAATAGACTATGTTTTTAAATTTATACTTGTTAAAATTTCTATATAAAGATACATAAAGAATGAAAAAGGAGCTTTGATACCAATGTACATATTAGTGATTTTCACCTCGATTTTAAAGTAAAAACAGAAAGGAAAATTGATTATGAAAAATAAATATAATTTTTTTAAATTATTATTATGCAGTACATTATCAACTCTTATTTTATGTGGCACATGCATGACGCATATTAGTGCAAATAGTATTGAACAGGAAAACACAAATATAGCAGTCATATCATCCGATGAGATTATAGTTGAGACATCTCCAGATTTAAAACAATTGGCAAAAGATATGAACTTAAATGTAGTTACTTTTGAAAAAGTTGTAGAATTAAATACAATCAGTACATGCAGCAATAGCAATAATAAGTCGTATGAAAAAACAGTAGAAAATTATTTTTTGACAGATGAACAGGCTGCTCGATTAGCACAGTCATCTACACAACAACAATATATATTTACATATGCAGCTACTGCATACGCAACTATTACATATGATACATATATTGGAAAAGATTCAATTACATATGGTCGATTAACTAGTGCATCAGGTGGGGTAACAGATTTAGATATGGGTTGGCAAATCAAAAATCAAAAAGTTACTCTGGGAACTTTTGGAGCATATGATGGTAACCCATTAACTCAACAACTAGTTACTTATAATACTGATTATTTAAAATGGGGAAAATATATTGCTCCATCCAGTTGGAAGTACGTAAATATGCAAGGTTATCATAATGTGGGTATAGCAAATACAATTACAGCAAAGCACGGATCACAAATATATAATGCTCAATTTAATTGCCAAGTCTAAAAAATACAAATTAGTGCTTATTGTATTCATGCTACCTATAATTAACATATTATTGATATTTTTTACAGATTATCTAAATTTTAAATATATCTCACTATGGCTATCAAATAAGTTTTATGAGAATTTATTATTAGATTTAATACAAACACCTATAACAGCAGCAGGAATTATTCTATATTCATGTTTGTTAATAAGTAATTTAGAAAAAAAGCAGATTATTTATGTTAACTTAATTAATATTAGTGTATGGTTTGCTTTATGGATAGCAACATATATAAAAAGTACGTACACGGTTTATTTAATGTATTCTATAAGATATTATCTCTTATGGTTATCGACATTCGTAATATTAATGATTATATTAAAAAAAAAGAGAAGGCAATAAACCTTCTCTTTTTTTAATAAATATTTTTAAATAAGCTTCTTCTCTTTCAAGTCTTTTAAGATAAGACTTGTAATATAAGATGTAACTATAACGTGATCTAGAGGGCTATCAAATATCAGATTATGTTATAATTTCATTCGGAGGTTAGCTTTATGAATTCAAACCTTCAAAGAGAACGTTTCTGCAATGTCCTAAGTAACATCTTAAGTGATGAATTATCAAGAATTTCTTTGTTTAGTAGCAGTGCTATTAATCATCAGAGAATTGAAAGGATAACTTAGGAACAAACATTGCAGAATACGAAAAAAAAGAGAGGATTGCAGTCCTCTCTTTTCTCATGTCCTAAGACACATCTTAAGTACTTTCATTATATCATGAACTTTTCAAAAGTAAACGTCCGAGACTTAGCAGAAGCTAAGTACGAGGACACGTACTTATTAATGACAACATAATTTTTAAGTTTTACTCTAGCAAAAAAATAGCAACTATTTCTCTGTGCATTGCTAGAGTAAAAATAAACTTGAACACGGAGCAAAATTCGTGTTATATTTTGTGTGTACAAAGGTAAAAAAAATGTATTGATAATATAACGTGACCTAGAGGCCTCTTGGCCTGTGATTCTTTTTTGTTCTTTTATGTTTGTTTTAGAGAGGTGTTTAGAACTATGTTAAGTGATGTTGTTAAGAGGTATGGTGGAGAGAAGATGGATCCACTGGATGTATATAAAGATATTTTTAGAATTGGAGAAGGATTCATTCAGAAGGAGTATGAAGATAGTGGAAGTTTCAAAGCAAATCCAATTGCCTATTATAAGAATGAGAATGAAGATCATGGCCATTTCAGAATTATGTTTGAAGATAAGTTTGAAGAAATCTATCAAAATGAGCTTGTGAATGCAGATTTCTGTGTAATGAATGGTTTAACTTACTTTGGTGCAAAATATACATCGGATAGAGCTTCTAAAATGTGTGCAATGATATTTGATATTGATGGTGTTACAGATAATAGTTTGAATAATTTCTTTTATGCTGCATTTAATAAAGAATTTGATTATTATCCATTACCAAATTACGTAGCTTTAAGTGGTCATGGAATACATTTATATTATGTTTTTGAAGAACCAGTACCATTGTTCCCTAATTTGAAGCTTCAATTAAAGGAATTTAAATACTCTTTAACTGAAAAAATGTGGAACAAAAACACTTCTGTTGATGAAAAAGTACAAAAACAAGGAATCAATCAGCCTTTTAGAATCTTGGGTGGCAAATGTAAAAAGAATGCTCCACTGGATAGAATTGAAGTTTATAGAGTAAACCAGCATCCAGTCAATATAGAGTATTTGAATCGTTTTGTTCCAACTAAAATTGAGATAGATGAAAAAAAATTATTTAAGGAAAGTAAATTAACACTGGATCAGGCAAAGGAAAAATATCCGGAATGGTACGAAAATAAGGTTTTAAAGGGTAAAAGAAGCTATTGGACAGTAAAACGTGATCTATACGACTGGTGGATCCAGCAAATAAAAAAAGAAGAAAATGGAGCCAGCTATGGCCACAGATATTTTTGTATTATGACATTGGTGATTTATGGTATAAAATGTGGTTTATCTAAAGATGAGATAAAACAGGATGCAATTGATTTGATACCGTTTCTAAACGGTTTAAATGAAAAAGAACCATTTACAGAGGAAGATATTAAATCAGCTTTAGAGTGTTATGATGAACGATATAATACTTTCCCTTTAAAAGATATTGAAAAATTAACGAATATTCGAATCGAACGAAATAAACGAAATGGCCGAAAACAAGAACAACATCTTGCTGGTGCTAGAGCAATTCAAGAGATTAATGATAAGTATAATGGTACTAATTGGAGAGATGGAAATGGCAGAAAGCAAAAAAAAGATATAGTTCAAAAATGGAGATTAGAACATCCGGAAGGAAAAAAAGCGGAATGTATTCGTGATACAGGTTTGACAAAACCGACTGTATATAAGTGGTGGAAAGGATGATTTCATGGCAAAAACAATCAAACAAATAGCTGATGAATTAGGCATTAGCAAACAGGCTGTATTTAAACGAATCGACAACCTAGGTTTACGGTCTAAGTTGACGAAAATCGACAACCAGTTGATGGTAGAAAAAGAGCAAGAAAACATGATAAAATCAGCTTTTTCCGAGAAACAACCGTCAACCAAACCGTCAACCAAACCGTCAACCAGTTTACAGTTAGAAACAGTAAATGACGCAGTTGTTGATGTGCTTTTGAATCAGTCTGAAATGCTAAAAAATGAGTTGAAAATAAAAAACAAACAGATTGAAGAATTAAATAAAAGACTCGAAGAAAACCAGAAACTATTAGACCAGCAACAGAAACTACATGCCATGGCAGAACAAAAGATACAATTATTAGAACGCAGAGAACCAACAGCAACTGAAACAGAAAATACATCGGAACAAATAAATATACTAAAAGAACAACTGGATCGAGAAAAAAAAGAGCAGTTAAATGAGATAGAAATGTTAAAAAATGAATTAGAAAAAGAAAAAAATAAAGGTTTCTTTGCACGTTTATTTGGAAAATAAACTGACTTTATTGCACGCAATCAGTGTTAAATTTAAACACTGATTTTTAATTTTTTGATACATTAAAATTAAAAAAATAAAAATTTTAAGCACTCATTTTTGAAAAATTGAGCACTAAATAAAATGCAAAAATGATTTTTTAAATCAATAATTTTTAATTAAAAATGCATTTTAAAAATGAAATTTTGACACAATAAAAAGACGCAAAAATTGTAAAAATGCCATTTTTTTCAAAATCGGCGATTTTAGGTCATTTTTGGCCTTTTAAAAATAGCAAGCAAGGGATTTGTACATACACTGGAATCCCATAAGGGATTTGTACATACAAATCGCTTACGGGACGTGTACATACAATCCGAAAATGTGTTGTACACACATTTTATTTTTTGAGAATTTCATCCCCAAACCCCTTTGTATAAATAAAAAAAGGAGTCATAACTCCTTCTTTTTTTATCTGTAATATTCATAATCATTTTCTCGATCCAGTTCAGCTTTTTCGATTAATTCATCTACATCAGGAAGGTTTGAAAATTCCTGATCAATGTCTGGATACGATTTATTAAGGGACGTGTTGTCTTGGAATAACTGGGTATAGATATCTGGATTTTTTGATTTGTTTTGATATTCATCTAAAACCCCTGTGAATAGATTATCTAGTCCGTTTCTGATTAGTTCAACTATTTTGAATTTTTGAATAACACTTGGAAGAATATTTTTCATTAAATAAAGATACATGCACTGATAGAGCTTGCCGATTATTTTGAAATTTTCGCCACGCTGTTTTTCTTTTTCTAGTTCTAATTTCAAATTATTGTTTTCGACTTGAAGATTATTCAATGTATTTATTTGGCTTTTCAATTGTTGATTTTGAACAGATATTTCGTCAAATTTATCTATTTTAGATTTGTTTTTTTCTAGTTCAGTGCTCAGGCGCTCGTTTTCAAGCACATACGGCTTGTTTTTGATTCGATTAATAGTCTGCTTGCTGATTTCTAAATCAGTATTTAAAGCGCTTTTTTGAGCTTCTAGCGAGGTAATTTGAATCTGTTGATAATTTATTACCTGTTTAATTCGTTCAAATTCGGCTTTTGTAAACCTAACAGACTCTGATTTGTTGATAGGATTTATTTTGATTTCTGGTGCTGGAATATCTGGTAATTCCATTTTTTCGAGTTTATTGTTGGCCTGTCGTTCAACTTCTTTCTGAACACGTTTGAATTGTTCAACATCAGCAATGTGTCGGTTTGAATTGTTCATGTATTCTCTGTCGTATCCTTTTTCACGAACCAGATTTTCAAGACATGCCATTTGACTGTCTTTCCAATCATTCCAGGTCTTGTATCCCATTTGATTTAATGCCTTATCATTTGACACGCGTTTTTTAAGGCCTTTTGAATAGGTTGCTACTGGCACATAGTCTATATGCATATGAGGTGTTGCTTCATCGTTATGAATGTATGCACCAACGACCACCAATTGAGGATTATTTTCTTGAAATCGTTTAAGGAATTTTTGAAGAATCTCGTTCGATTCCCAACGAGGAAGCTGTTTGTCTTTATTACCAATCTGAACGACGGCTTCTCGAAATGGTTCTGTTTTTTTATCATGGCAGATTGAGGAATAGTAATCCTTTTTCTGTCGTTCTGGATGTTTTTTAGCAATTTGATTAGCATTATATTCGGCTATGGATTCTCCAAACACTTCGTCATATACCTGACGAATATCTTTGTCTATTAGAATTTTGTTGAATGCAGTTTTAGTTGGATCCACATTTTGAGGAACTTTAGAATTTGTTCTTCTATTGTGATTGAAGTTTCCTTTTGCAGCAGTTGAAAATGAAGTACTCACACTACTGAGTTTTGATGAAGATGTTTTTCTGTTCCAATTTCTCATAAATTAATCACCTCTGTATGAATCTATTATACAATAGTTTTTGTTTCTTTTTTCCAAAAAGTAACTCAATCGGCATTTTGGAGAAACTCCTAAATGCCTCTTTCGCTCTGCGAGGCTTTTTCTTGTCAAAATTGACAAGATTTTCGTGTTAAAACACGAGTTTTAGCTAAAAAAACAATGAAAAATATCAATATAACATTTATGTGATACATTTTGATTTTAAAAATTAATTAAATTTTTAATTTTTTAAAAGTAGACCTTCAAGGTTTAACATACCTTGAACCTCCACTTTTTCAATTAAATTTTTTTGTTTTTTTTGATATTTTTTAAAAATCTCATATTATGATATTTTTGATATAAAAATGTGCAAAAAATATATTGACAACATAACGTCCATATGAGCGGGTTTTTAAGATACCAGATTATGTTATAATCTTTTTGTTGCCTAGGCTCACCAACGCGAAGGAGGTGAGAACGTGGAATTTGTTTGCAACTTTATAGTTTCTGTCGGAGCAAGTGTGGTCGCCTACTACATTTGCAAGTGGCTTGACGGAAATGACTAGGCAGCAAAAGCACAAACGGAGTGGATTGACTACCCACTCTTTTTTTATGTAAAAAAAAAGAAGAACCGAGTGACTAGTTCAGTTCTTCTTAACGTGGCTTTTGTTTGCAACTTTGCCTACTTGAATTATAATATACTTTTTTTTTCTATTCAATCCTGTTCATTATTATCTTTAATTATTGTTGGAACAATCAATTCATCTACTATTTTAAAATTTGTTGATCTTTCGTCTGCAAAATAATATTCCCTAAATTTATCCAACGAAATGAACACATTCTTTACAAAAATTAAATTATGATCTTCTTTCTTCCATATTTCATATTGATATAAATCAATGTCTGTTTTATTTAATAAGACATCATATTCACTTCCATTAACCTGAAAACGAAAGCAATCTAAATAATGTATACAAAGGCTTGAATCATTCACTGTTATAATCAATTTAAGAAAAATCCTCCTGAACTTCCTTCTCCAGACATTTTTCCATGATAATACGTATTCAAAAAGACATTACTAATAACCACTCTAACAGTATTTCCTTGTTCTCCAGCAAAGCTTCTAGATGTTACATATTCTGTCGTATGTCCTTCGGTTGACCTAACTGTTAGTCTTTGATTAAGTTTTGGTGGATATCCTTGTAATATATTTCCTTGGACCAAAAGATCAAATGAAGCACTGTAATAATAGTATGATGTATCAAGCAGTCGCAAAGTCAATGTTACAGTATATTTACTAGAACTAATTTTATTAAATGTTGGAATTATATCAATTATTCTAGTACTACTTCGTTCTAAATCATTTAAAACATATACTGGAATAGGCTCTAATGCAATTGATTCGCCTTCTTGAATTTCAGGAATTGCAACCTCTACAGCAACACCTGTATTTGGATTAAAATTATTTGCTTCTGCATTTACAGGAATAGTAGCAAAGCACATAATAAATGCTAATCCAGTCGAAATTAAAAGATAAATTAGTTTTTTCATATATTCCACCTACTTTCGATATTTATCTTTTTATTTTTTTTCATTATAAAAGATTCTTTACTTTTATTTAAGTATGATATTTTTAATTATTTTTTGATACAATTAAATAGTTTACATCTTTCTATTTTTGAAAAGTAAACGTCCGAGACTTAGCAAAAGCTAAGTACGAGGACACGTACTTATTAAGGACAACAAAATTTTTTAATTTTACGTTCTCAAACCGTACAAAAGTACGGTAAAAAAACATAAAAAAAGGGTTCAATTTTTAAGATTGAACCTGTTTTATTATATATATATATGTTTAATATATGTTTAGACCACCGTGAAACATGCATAAACAAAGGCGTGGAACGTTCTTATAAACACACATTTGCCACGTTATAAACACACATTTGCCACGCTTATAAACACACATTTGCCACATAAAAACACATGTTTTAATATTGCGTGTTTATAAGCACTTTGGTATAATAAAAGCACAAGAAATAAAGAGGTGTGCTTATGCCAAATGAGGTAGTGAAATATCATAATGATTTAAATACAGTACAAATGCGTAAATGGACCACAGAAGAAATGAATTTTTTCTTTTCAATTGTGGCAAAAGCAAAAGAAAAAGGAACTCAAAAAATAATATTTACGAAGGAACAATTAACAGAATTGGCAAAATATGATGAAAAACATTACTTAAGGTTCAAAGATACTTTGAATAAAGTTGTTAAACACGTTTCAAGATTGCAGTATGTTGAGGAAACATCACATTCTTTGAAAATAATGAATCTATTTCAAACATTTAAAGTAGATTGGAATAATGACTATTCGGATGTAAACGTGACAGTTAGACTTTCGGAAGATTTTGAGTATGTTTTAAATCAATTTGAATTGAATTTCACCTATTTTAGTTTAGAGGAATTTGTAAATTTAAAATCTACTTACTCAAAACAAATGTATAGACAACTAAAGCAATGGAAAAAGAAAGGTGAAAAAGAGTATTCAGTAGCAGAATTTAGAGAACTTTTATCTATTCCAGATAGTTACAAAGCATCTCACATAGATTCAAGAATATTAAAACCAATTCAAAAAGAACTGAGTAAATGTTTTGATAATTTCAAAATAAAGCCAATAAAAAAACGCACAAAAGGGAATCCAATCATTGCCTATCAGTTCTCATGGACTCCGGAAATGACAAACACATGGATTGAAGGACAACCTCAACCAAATCCAAACAAACCTAAGAAGCAAAAAGAACAACCTAAAGCATTGAAATTAGACGATAAGTATTATCCTCAAGCCGACGAAAAGAGTGACGAAGAAATACATCAGGAAATGCTAGAGTTACAAAAGAAATTGAAAGAGGGAAGTCTATGACAGGAGATAAAGCAGTCGAATTGATTAACGAGTGGTTAAATCTTGCAAAAGAAGTTGGAGATATGAACCTAAATCGTATGGAATATGACGAAGAAAGATACAACTACGCAATGGATCGAATGGATGTTATTCGACAAGAAATCAATGATTATCATGAAAAAATGAACAAATGTTAAAAAAAAGAAGGAGTCAAAATAAGCTCCTTTTTTTATCGACAATGGTCATGATCTTTTTCTCGATCCAGTTCAGAAATTTCGATTAATTCATCTACATCAGGAATGTTTGCAAATTCCTGATCAATGTTTGGATACGAATTATTAAGGTCTGTATTGTCATCGAATAACTGAGTATAGATATCTGGATTTTTTGATTTGTTTTGATATTCATCTAAAACACCTATGAATAGATTATCTAGTCCGTTTCTGATTAGTTTAACTATTTTGAATTTTTGAATAACGCTTGGGATAATACGGTCCATTAAATGCAGATACATGCACTGATAGAGCTTGCCGATGATTTTGAAATTTTCGCTACGCTGTTTTTCTTGTTCTAGCTCTAATTTCAAGTTATTGTTTTCGACTTGAAGATTATTCAATGTATTTAGTTGGTTTTTCAATTGTTGATTTTGAATAGATATTTCGTCAAATTTATCAATTTTAGATTTGTTCTTTTCTAATTCAGCACTCAGACGCTCGTTTTCAAGCACATATGGCTTATTTTTGATTCGGTTAATAGTCTGCTTGTTGATGTCTAATTCAGCGTTTAAATCGCTTTTCTGAGCCTCTAGCGAAGTGATTTTAATCTGTTGATAGTTTATTACTTGTTTAATTTGCTCAAATTCGGCTTTAGAGAACTTCACAGATTCTGTTTTGGTGATGGGATTGAGTTTGATTTCTGGTTCTGGAATATCTGGTAGTTCCATTTTTTCGAGTTTATCGTTTGCTAGTCGTACAACTTCTTTCTGAACACGTTTGAATTTTTGGACATCAGGCTCATGTTTATCTGTGTTATGCATATATTCTCTATCGTATCCTTTTTCACGAACCAGATTTTCAAGACAGGCCATTTGACTGTCTTTCCAATCATTCCAGGTCTTGTATCCCATTTGATTTAATGCTTTATCATTTGATACACGTGTTTTAAGACCTTTTGAATAGGTTGCAACTGGCACATAGACTATGTGCATATGAGGTGTCGCTTCGTCGTTATGAATGTAGGCACCAACAACCACCAATTGAGGATTGTTTTCTTGAAATCGCTTAAGGAATTTTTGAAGAATATCGTTTGATTCCCAACGAGGAAGCTGTTTGTCTTTATTGCCAATTTGAACAACTGCTTCTCGGAATGGTTCTGTTTTTTTGTCATGGCAGATTGATGAATAGTAATCCTTTTTTTGACGCTCAGGATGTTTTTTAGCAACTTGATTGGCATTATATTCGGCTAATGCTTCTCCGAAAACTTCTTTATAAACTTGACGAATGTCTTTGTCTATTAGAATTTTGTTGAATGCAGTTCTAGTTGGATCCACGTTTTCAGGAATCTTAGAATTGGTTCTTCTATTGTGATTGAAGTTTCCTTTCGCAGCAGTTGAAAAAGAAATACTCACACTACTGAGTTTTGATGAAGATGTTTTTCTATTCCAATTTCGCATAAATTTATTACCTCTGTATGAATCTATTATACAATAGTTTTTGTTACTTTTTTCAAAAAGTAAATCAATCGGTATTTTGGAGAGACTCCATAATACCTCTTTCGCTCTGCGAGGCTTTTTCTTGTCAAAATTGACAAGATTTTCGTGTTA
>ERZ779956.1413-NODE-1413-length-10963-cov-2.439311_pt1 | contig 10963 bp, 10 predicted proteins | sample MGYA00511940_ERZ779956 | MGnify/ENA primary metagenome ERZ779956 (study PRJEB29588, sample SAMEA2154992) | human gut metagenome | biome: human gut; feature: human-associated habitat; material: faeces | place: Denmark | collected 2008/2010 ...
TTACCCGTGAACATTCCTCGCATTTTTATATAATATTTTCTATTTTGAATTTCAATCAAACGGTTCAATTTTTAAAAACATATAGGCAAAGACACCATAGAAAGCTTATTACTGAACTGTAACTTATAAATATCATATTTACATAAAAAATGTCAAATACAATTGACATTTTTTGTATTTAGTAGTATAATTTTATAGTTATAAGAGAAAAAATAATTATATAAATTTAATAAAGAAGGGGTAATAAAAATGAACAACAAAAACATAAGAAACATAGCAATAATAGCACACGTAGACCACGGAAAAACAACACTAGTAGATGCACTACTAAAACAAAGCCACGTATTCAGAGAAAACGAACAAGTACAAGAAAGAGTAATGGACTCAAATGACCAAGAAAAAGAAAGAGGAATAACAATCCTATCAAAAAACACATCAGTAATGCATGGAGACATCAAAATAAACATAGTAGACACACCAGGACATGCTGACTTTGGAGGAGAAGTAGAAAGAGTTTTAAAAACAGTAGATGGTGTTTTATTATTAGTTGACGCGTTTGAAGGAGCAATGCCACAAACAAGAGAAGTTCTAAAAAAATCATTAGCATTAGGACTAAAACCAATAGTAGTAATAAACAAAATAGACAGACCAGGAGCACAACCAGAAAAAGTAGTAGACCAAGTAATAGAATTATTTATAGAATTAAATGCAACAGATGAGCAATTAGACTTCCCAGTAGTATATGCATCAGCAAAAAATGGAATTGCAAAAATGGACTTAGCAGATGAAACAACAGATCTATCATGTCTATTTGAAACAATAATAAACACAATAGAACCACCAAAATGCGAATTAGAAGGACCAGCACAAATGCTAGTATCTAACATAGATTATGACGATTATGTTGGAAGAATCGGTATAGGAAGACTTGAAAGAGGAACAATGAAAATCGGAATGCCAGTTAGCATCTGTGGAAAAGAAGACAAAATAACACAAGGAAGAATTGCAAAATTATATACACACGTTGGACTTAAAAAAGTTGAAGTTGAAGAAGTTGGAGCGGGTGATATTATAGAATTTGCAGGTTTACCAGACATCAACATAGGTGATACAGTATGTGATTTTGAACATCCAGAAAAGATACCATTTGTAGACATAGATGAACCAACAGTAACAATGACATTTAGTGTAAACAATGGACCATTTGCTGGAAAAGAAGGTCAATTTGTAACATCAAGACACATAAGAGATAGATTATATAAAGAGCTAGAAAGAAACGTATCATTAAGAGTTAAAGATGGAGCAACACCAGACTCATTTGAAGTATCTGGTAGAGGTGAATTACATTTATCAGTATTAATTGAAACAATGAGAAGAGAAGGATTTGAATTATTAGTTTCAAGACCAAAAGTTATCTTTAAAGAAATTAATGGAGTTAAATGTGAACCAATTGAATTATTAGTTGTAAACGTACCAGATGACTGTGTAGGAAATGTTATTGAAAAATTAGGAAGAAGAAAAGCTGAAATGGTTAACATGGAACCAGCAGAAGCAGGACATACAAAAATCGAATTCAGAATTCCTGCAAGAGGAATAATTGGATATAGAACAGAATTCCTTACAGATACAAAAGGTGAAGGAACAATGAACCATATATTCGACGCATATGAACCATACAAAGGAGACATTCAAGCACGTGTTAGAGGTACAATAGTAGCATTTGAACCAGGTAAATCTGTAACATATGGATTATATAATGCACAAGATAAAGGTGATTTATTTATAGGACCAGGTGTAGATGTTTATGAAGGCATGATTGTTGGATTAAATTCAAGAGGAGAAGATTTAGCAATAAATGTATGTAAAGAAAAACATTTAACAAATACAAGAGCTTCTGGTTCTGATGATGCATTAAGATTAGTACCACCTATTCAAATGTCTCTTGAAAAAGCTATTGAGTTTATTCAAGATGATGAATTAGTAGAAATAACACCTAAATCAATTAGATTAAGAAAGAAAATATTAGATTCAAAAGAAAGAGAAAGAGCTAATAGAAATAAATAATTATGAGGTTGATAATAAATGCGTGATGTAAGAAGAATAATGAAAATAAGTGGAAATGTTACAAGAGGACTTGCTGTTGATTTCGCAGAAGATAGTATATATTAAAAAAATAAAAAAGTAACAGAAACGGAAGACTCACGAAACAGACAATATGTACAAAAACAAATAGTAAAATATGTTGAAGAAGGATTTGAAGAAGCAGAAATAATAGAGAAAATACTAAATGATAATATAATGGAAAAATTTGAATATCTTAAAAATAGGGGACTTAATTTAGAATATTGTGTTACAGATTGGGTGGAAACAGCAATAAAAAAATATAATACAGAAAAGAGCAAAGAAGAAGAGGAAAGATAAGGTTGATCATATATGGACAAAAATAAGCTAGAAGAAATAAAACAAAAAGCACTAGAAAACCATATTCCAATAATAATGGATGATACACTAGAAGTAATTGAAAAAGAATTAAAAAAAGCACCACCCAAAAGAATATTGGAAATAGGTGCAGCAGTAGGATATTCAGCAATGTGTTTTTCAGAATTTTTAGCAGAAGATGGTATAATTGAGACTATTGAAAGAGATGAAGAAAGAATAAAAGAAGCAAAAGTAAATATCAAAAATGTAGGAGTAGAAGATAAAATTAATCTTTATGAAGGAGATGCAGTAGAAATTTTACCAACTTTAAATGGAAAATATGATATGGTATTTATAGATGCTGCAAAGGGAAAATACCCATTTTTCTTAAAAGAAGCTTTAAGAATGATAAATCAAAATGGTGTTATTTTTGCTGATAATATATTGTACAAAGGGTATGTTATGAGTGATTATAACAAACATAAACAACGTACTGCTGTTAGAAATCTAAGAGAATATATAAAGGAAGTTTCTGAAAATCCAAATCTTGAAACAGAGATTTTAGAAGTAGGAGATGGACTAGCAATAAGCAAAATAAAAAGCAAGAAGTAATTATAAAACTTCTTGCTCTTCTTCTTTTTCTTTATATTTAAGATCTTTATTTTTTGATTCTAAATGTTTTAAGCCCTGACGTATATCTTTAAATCTAATATTTAATAAATTTTCTAATTCATATTGCTCTTTTCTAAATTTTTTATAAGTAATTGGAGGTGTTTGTGAAGGAGCAGACGAATCTCTATCAGAATTGTAGAAATGATAAAATCTGCTTTCAAAATCTAAATTAATTGTAATAGGATCTCCGAATTCATCTTTAAAAGATGTTATTTCAAAATACAAAGGAACTTTTTTAGCAGCTAAATCATTTACAGGTCTTGATTTATATTTTGTATGAGCAACTTTATTTGATTTTTTAGAAATGTTTTCCATTTCGAAAGTTCTTATCTGTGTTTCAGAACAAAAATCAGGATTATTTTTATGAGTGATTGATATATGTAAGGATTGATAACCATTATCTTTTTTATGTTCTATATAATCTTTTGATATGTAACATTTATCAGTACTAGCATTACATGGTTCAACATTTTTTGCCATTTTGAAATTAGTATTACCTCTAAAATCATACAATGCTTTTGCAACTTCATAACACATATTTGTTAATAATTGCTCATTTTCGCATACTTTTATATCATCAGAAATATTATATTTTGAAATTATTATCCTTTCGCCAATTATATCATTAATATAAGGTGATTTACCTTCTAATATATTTTTATTTAATTTTTTTAAATAACTTTCACGAGATTTGACTCTTATTTTTATATTAAAAACTAAACCTGGAAATTTTTCTTGTAAATGTTTAGATTCTAGTATTGCATTTTTTAACTTTTCATGGATATAATCATTAATATATACATCATATCTATCTAATAATTCCTGATAATCTTTTCTTTGTTCTAATGCAGATAAATCAGGTGATTCTAGTGGAAATTGATATTGAATATGTTTTTCTTTTTCAGTTTCAGCTAATTTAATATTTAAATATTTATGGTCATCAGATAATGATGCTTGAACTCCATTAGGTAATGGAAATAACCCTAATTTTAATAATAATAAATTAGTTTCATTCATATTATTAAATTGTACGTTTTTGATGTTTGGAACATTTATTTTTAAAGATGCTTTGAATTTATTATTACATTCCATTTTCATCAACTCCTTAGTTTTAATTAATATTATGCAGCGTTAATGATTATATCATAAAAAATTATAAAAAGCAATATATTTACTTTGTGGTAAAAAATGGAAAATAAAAAATGAAAAAAATATAAAAAAAGTATTGACAATGTAAAAAAAATAGGTTATACTTTATCTTGCGTTAAGCAATAAACAAATTAATATTTATGCTCCCTTAGCTCAGTTGGTCAGAGCAACCGGCTCATAACCGGTGGGTCCAAGGTTCGAATCCTTGAGGGAGCACCACCATTAAACATCGTAGAAATGCGATGTTTTTTTGTACTAATTTTTTATAATAATATTATTGTTAAAAAATAAAGTTTGTGATAAAATACAAAATATAAAATACAACTTTGTAGTTCATAATTTATGTATATAATTTCAAAAATTATATAAAATAAAATACAAAGGAGGTTTCAATTATGGAACAAAAAATCAAAGCCGTACAATATGGCGTAGGAAAAATGAGTTTATACACAATGAGATACATGCTAGAAAAAGGAATTGAAATAGTAGGAGCAGTAGATGTAAATCCAGCAATAATAGGAAAAGATATAGGAGAAATATTAGGAAAAGAAAAATTAGGAATAATTGTTGTGTCAGTGGAAGATGCAGAAGAAATGATGCAAACAACAAAACCAGACATATGCATAATAACAACAAGAAGTTTAATAGCAGAATTAGAGGAACCTTACATGTTATGTGCAAAATTAGGGATAAATGCAATATCAACATGTGAAGAAGCATTTTATCCACAAAATTCTAATCCAACATTAACAAATAAAATTGATGAACTAGCAAAAACAAATAATTGTACAATAACTGGAACAGGATATCAAGATATATATTGGGGACAACTTATAACATCAATAGCAGGATCAACACAAAAAATAACAAAAATAAAAGGAAGTTCAAGTTATAATGTTGAAGACTATGGAATAGCGTTAGCAGAAGCACATGGAGCAGGTCTAACATTAGAAGACTTTGACAAACAAGTTGCATCAGTAGATAGAATGTCAGATGAAGAAAGACAAGAAATAATAAATAAAGGCGAATATGCACCATCATATATGTGGAATGTAAATGGATGGTTATGTTCAAAATTGGGACTAACAATTATAAGTCAAACACAAAAATGCGTACCACAAACATATAAAGATGATATTTATTCATCAACATTGGATATGACAATAAAAGCAGGAGATGCAACTGGAATGAGTGCAGTAGTTACAACAAAAACAAAAGAAGGAATTACAATTGAATCTGAATGTATAGGAAAAGTTTATGCACCAGACGAATTTGATAAAAATGTTTGGACAGTAGAAGGAGAACCAACAACAACTATTACTGTTGAAAAACCTGCAACAGTTGAATTAACTTGTGCAACAGTTGTTAATAGAATTCCAGATGTTATTAAGGCACAACCAGGATATATTACAACAGAAAAATTAGGTGATTTACAATTTAAAAATAAAATATGCTAAAAAATAAGGATTGGGGAAAGTTCTTCAATCCTTATTTCTCACTTAGTAAAGGATAGGTGAGAATTATTGAGATTTGAATTGTAATAATTTTTTGATTTAGAAAAAGAAAACACTTGACAAAACAAAACAAATGTTTTACAATAAGACTGGTGATATTATATGGAAAGACAAATATTACATGTTGATGTAAATAATGCTTTTTTGTCTTGGCTTGCTGTGTATAAGTTGAAAAATGGTGAACAAGTAGATATAAGAGAACAAGTTGCTGTAATAGGTGGAGATGAAACAAAAAGATCTGGAATTGTTTTAGCCAAAAGTTCGAAAGCTAAACAATTTGGAATAGTTACAGGAGAGACATTATATAGTGCAAGACAAAAATGTAGAAATTTACAAGTATATCCTGGTGATTATAAAATATATAGAGAATATTCAAATAAATTATATAATTTACTGTTAGAATATACAGACAAGATAGAGAGATATTCAATAGATGAATGTTTTTTAGATATGACAAATTACTTGATGGGTGATAAATTAATAAATAAAGCAAATGAAATAAATAAAAGAATAAAGAAAGAATTAGGATTTACGGTTAATGTAGGTGTGGCTCATAATAAATTATTAGCAAAAATGGCATCAGATTTTACAAAACCAGATAGAGTTCATACATTATATGAAGAAGAAATACCACAAAAAATGTGGGATTTGCCAATATCAGAGTTATTTATGATAGGGAAAAGAACAGTACCTAAATTATATAATATGGGCATTAAAACAATAGGACAATTAGCTAAATCAGATGAAAAATTGCTGATTAAAAAGTTTGGAAAATTCGGAAAGGTTATGTGGGAATATGCAAATGGAATTGATGAAGCAGAAGTTAATTATTTGCCAGAAAAACCCAAAAGTATAGGAAATTCAGTTACACTACCAATAGATGTTTCTGATATATCACAATTAGAAGAAGTAATTGTTGCTTTATCAGAACAGGTTTCTTATAGATTAAGAAAGGAAGATTTGTTAGCTACTGTTGTAAATGTTCAATTAAGAACTAAAAATTTTGAAGATTTTTCACATCAAGCAAAGTTAGATTGTGCTACTTCAAGTACAAAGGAAATATTAAAAAATGCTAAATATTTGTTTAGAGAAATGTATAAAACAGGTATGCTTATTAGACTTGTTGGTGTTAGAGTGGATGGTTTGGTTGAAAAGGAACAATTGCAGTTATCTTTGTTTGGAAATACAGAGGATTCTAAGAAACAACAGAAACTTGATAGTGTTTTGGATGGTTTAAATGAAAAGTATGGCTATAATTTTGTTAAAAGAGCTGGTAAAATGAATGTTGATAAAAAAGTTTTTGATAATTTTAGAAAAAAATTTTAGAAATGTATTGACAAAAGTATATAAAAAGCTTATAATAGCAATTGTCGATGCGTCGACAATATATTTCTAAAATTTAATATGGGTAGGTGGCCGAGTGGCTAAAGGCGGCAGACTGTAAATCTGTTCTCATTTGAGTACGATGGTTCGAATCCATCCCTGCCCACCAAAGGATAATATCGTCGCACCAGACGAAAAAAACGATTAAATCGACTGTAAAAGGTCGATTTTTTTCGTGCCTAAGTATTGAAATTTTCGGAAAGGTGTGATATTATGTTAAACATAATCAAGAAACAAATCAATATTAGTAAAGAACTAAATTCTAAAATTGAGTGGGCGTGCCAATTAAAATTAAAAGGAAAGGAAAAACCTAAAATTTATCAAGGCTCATTAAGAGTTATTGAACATAGCAATTTAGCATATGTAGAGCCCCATAGATTAGTGATTAAAAATAATTTTTATTTATTCTTTAATGAACACGATTATTTTTATGTGAATGATTTGAGAAACAAATATCCGTTATCTCAATTAAAAGATTACATAGCAAGGCATTGATAATTTTAGAGTTTTAAAAAAATATACTATATTGGTTTATTTGTGATATTAAAAATAAGTTAATATAAATAAATTATAAAATTCTAAAAGTGTCGATAGCCAAATGCTAATTGCAAATTGCTATGTGACACTTTTTATAGTGCCTTTCTATCATCAATTTTGGAAGGAGGATTTATAATAATGAATGATGAAAAGAAAGTAGCAGGAATTTATATTAGAGTTAGTACAGATGATCAAGCTAGGGAACGGATTTAGTTTAGGAGAACAAAAGGAAAAACTATTACAGCTTTGTAAATTTAAAGAATACGAAGTATTTAAGGTGTATGAAGATGCTGGAATAAGTGCAAAAGATATGGAACACAGACCAGCATTTCAAGAGATGTTAGCAGATATGAAGAAAGGCAAAATCAACTATATTGTCGCATATAAGCTAGACAGAGTTACACGTTCAGTTCGTGATTTAGAGGAACTAATTGCAGTATTAGAAAAGCATAATACCTATTTGGTGTGCGATAGGGACGATGTAAATACGAGCAGTGCTAATGGTCGTTTCTTTGTAAAAATGCTAACAGTGTTATCTCAATTAGAAATTGAAATAGTGAGTGAAAGGACAAAGTTTGGATTAAATGGTGCTATAAAATTTGGACATTTGCCACGGTACTATTTCATTAGGTTACAAGAAAGACAGTAACAAGAGAACTGTAATTGATGAAACTACAAAAGAGATTATAATAAGAGTATTCAATATGTATTTAGAGGGAAAAAGCTTTCAACAAATAGCAAATATCTTTAAAGAAGAGCAGATACTATTTCCTAAAAAATGGAGAGATTCCCATATTCAAAAGATAATAGAAAATCGTATTTATATGGGAGATTATGAACAATACAAGAAAATTGGAAAAGCACAAGGCAAAGAGCCAATAATCTATATGAATGTTGTAGAGCCAATTATTAGTCGTGCTATGTGGGAAGAAGCACAAATACAAAAAGAGAAAAATCAAAGAGCCTATACAAGAGATAGAGTTTATTTATTCTTTCAAAAACTGAGATGTCCAAACTGTAATAGAATAATGAAATGCAAAGGCTCAGGTGGTAAAAAGAAAAAATATATGTATTACAACTGTGAACATTGCAAGTTATATTATAGAGAAGATTTAATAGAAGAATGTTTAGAACATTTTATATTAGATTTAGTTGAATATGATATGTCAGTCAAAAAGTATTTTTTTCCAGTTTTAGCAGATAAAAAAGAAACAAGTACAGAAAAAATAGACAAAGAAATTGAACAGATAGAAAAACAAAGAGAAAGAATTAAAAAAGCATATTTAAGTGGTATTGTAGAAATGGAAGATTTCTCGGAAGATTATAAAGTTATAGAAGAAAAATTAAGCATATTAGAAAAGAAAAAGTTAGATACTTTGAACTTAAATGCTATAACATTTTCTCCTCAACAACTAATGGCTGATAGAGATATAGAAAGAGAAAAGCAAATTAGAGATAATACTTTAAATGAAAAAATAAAAGAAGAATGGAATAAAAAATCAAAAGAAGAGAAACAAGAGTTTATTTCAAAGTTTATAGAATCAGTTGTACTAATAAAAGATGAAAATGGGTACTTGCAAATTGATAAAATCAATTTTAGAAGTAGTTATATTCATCAAATATTTGAAATAGAATTTTATGAAGTTGCACAAATGGATTTGAATAAAAGTTATGGAGATAAAGAAGTAGAATTTGAAATTGATACAGCGAAAGAAAAGTTAATAAGAATGGTAGCAGTAAAAGAAGAAAAAACGTTTCCAACATCACAAGAAGAAAATGTACGAATAGGTGCTATTGCTTATACAACTGCGTAGGCATTTCTTAAAACAAATTAACGTGGCACGTTTTGTTTTTACAAAGTAAAAATGAAAGTGGCGATAGTTAATTTGAATAAATTTTATTCCAATGGAAGAAAATTTATTACCTCGCAGAGCCACCTGAATTTTGACATATTTGTCAAAATCCATAGGGGGTTAGGATATTTGGAAAGACAAAATCCTCTTGGCAAGGAAGTATGAAAAATGAATGAGATGTTAGCCTATTCTATACATCTTGGAAACGATAAAAATAAAACTAAAAAAGCAAAAGAAATTGCAAAAAATAATCAATCAAATACAACTTCTTTTAGTAATAATTCTATTCAAAATTTGGCACAATTATCAAAAGCCAATAACCATAATTTAAGAAAATACGATAACAAAACAGAACTAATCTCTGTAATTTATGGAACAGGTAATTTAATAAATGATGTTCAAAATTTATATTTACAAGAGTTTGAAAATGCAAGAATTGAATACAACAATAAGCAAACAAAAGAAAATAGAAAAATACAAAATTACTTTGAACATATATCAAAAAATTCTAATAGAGATTTATGTTGTGAAATAATAATTGAACTTGGAGATATGAATTTTTGGCAAGATAAAACACAAGAATATTGCTATAAAATGGTACAAGTTTATAAAGAACAACTACAAGATTTTGTAACAGCCGTCCCGCAATTTAAAATAGCTAATGCAGTAATTCACTTTGATGAAACAAGTCCCCATCTTCATATGATTGGCATTCCAATAAAAGAACGGATACAAAAATGGAATGAAAAAACAAGTAGCAAAATCACAAATATTTACAAAAGAATCACTTACTAGAATACAAGACAAAATGAGAAATTGCTGTATAAAATCATTTAACAAAGTATATGAACAAGATTATCAGCTCAAAACAAAAGAAAAAGGTAGAAATCAAGATATTCCAGTTAGTCAAATGCAGAACTATAATAAAGTAAAAAAGCAATATGAAAAGAATAAGAAACTATTAGAACAAGCAAATAAAAAGACAGATTTAGTAAATGAAAATGGCAATAATATTAAAGAAATAGTATCTAATTTAAAGCCTAATCTAGTAAACAAAAAGAATTATACTATTTCACAAGAACAAGTAACAACTATAAAAGATTATATTTCGAAAGTAGAAGATACTACAAAAACAATGAAAAAAGTAAATGATTTAGATGTCATTATAAGGGAGTATGAAAAAGATTTAAAAGAACATCATAACGAAGTTAGAGAATTAAACTCTACTATTAGAGAAAAAAATATAGAAATAAGAGATTTAACACAAAATTTAGATATAGCAAAAAATACTATTTCAAAACAACAAAAGGAAATAAATATATTAAAGCCATTCAAATATTTATGGAATAAACTAATGAAATTTATAAAGAATAAAGTTAGATATTCTAAAAACGAAACCTATAAAAAATTCTATGAAGAACTTAAAATAGATAATAT
>ERZ779956.1417-NODE-1417-length-10939-cov-3.422455_pt1 | contig 10939 bp, 8 predicted proteins | sample MGYA00511940_ERZ779956 | MGnify/ENA primary metagenome ERZ779956 (study PRJEB29588, sample SAMEA2154992) | human gut metagenome | biome: human gut; feature: human-associated habitat; material: faeces | place: Denmark | collected 2008/2010 ...
TAGGGCAGGTGGCCGATCCCGATGAAAAGCAGCTTGCAGACGAGGTGGCACGGGCCATGCGCGATGCCGACAGTGTGGGGGGCATTGTAGAATGCCGTGTTACCGGCATGCCCGCGGGCGTGGGTGAGCCGGTGTTCGGCAAACTGCAGCAGATGCTGGCTTCCGCCATGCTTTCCATCGGCGCTGTCAAAGGCTTTGATTATGGCATGGGCTTCGATGGCGTGTGTCATCGGGGCAGTGAGATGGCCGACGAGATGGAGCGGTTGCCTGACGGCACCATACGTATGCTGACAAATCATTCAGGCGGCATTCAGGGCGGTATCTCCAACGGCGAGGATATCTGTTTCCGTGTGGCTGTGAAGCCTACCCCTACTATAGCACAGCCGCTCCGCACTGTGACCGACCGTGGGGAAAATGTGACGCTCGAGGCACACGGAAGGCACGACCCGAGCATACTGCTGCGGGTTCCGGTGGTTGTGGAGTCGATGTGCGCCATCGTTCTGATGGACGCTATGCTGATGCGTCAGGCCGGAATGGGGATGATGTAACGGATTGAACTTATGGGACAATTTTACAGGGATTATGCCGATTATCTGGCGGAGCGATTCGAGGGGAAGGTGCAGAAACTTACGGTGAACGCCGGATTCAGCTGCCCGAACCGCGACGGAACGCTGGGCCGTGGAGGGTGTGTATACTGCAACAATGTGTCCTTTTCGCCGCAGATTGCCGCAGGCGATGTGGTGCGTCAGCTTGAGGAGGGGAAGCGCTTTTTTGCGCGTAAATATCCTCACATGCGCTATCTGGCCTACTTCCAGAGCTATACGAACACACATGGCCCCATCGAAGATTTGATGGAGCTTTACGCCCGCGCAGCCGGTGTGGAAGGTGTGGTGGGCATCATAATAGGCACACGTCCTGATTGTGTGCCCGACAGCCTGCTTGACCGCTTGATCACGCTACCGGTGCCTGTGATGATGGAGTATGGGGCGGAAACAAGTCACGACACGACCCTTACTGCCATAAACCGCTGCCACACATGGGCGCAGACGGTTGATGCCGTGGAGCGCACCGCGGCACGTGGCATTGACGTGGGGCTGCATTTCATAATGGGGCTGCCGGGCGAGACGCGCGCCATGATGCTTGAAACCGTGCGCCGTGCTGCCGCGCTGCCGGTGACGACTGTGAAATTCCACCAGCTACAGGTAATTGCCGGTACGCCGCTTGCGCGCGAGGCCGTGTGGTCTGAAGACAAAAGCCGGGCAACCTTCCGCGGGCTGCCCGTACATATGTTTACGGTTGAGGAATATGTGGAGCTGTGTGTGGAGATTGTGCGGGAACTCAGGCAAGCCAATCCGGCGGTGGCCATAGAGCGCTTCACGTCGCAGGCTCCCGAGGGGATGCTTATGGCGCCGCGGTGGGGGCTGAAAAATTATCAGTTTGTCAATCTGCTCACCAACAGATTTCGGCAAATTGAAACAGAAAAATTGTAGGGAGATGCCTTTGGCATGTGAGTCAGGCTTGCTCTCCCCAAGAACTATAAACCAGGGTTGTTTCACATGCCAAAGGCATGTATCTGCAAGTTGTAGAGAGTTGAGCCTGAAATAGATAAGTAAATCAGCGGGTCAGGACGATGTTTTTTTCGGCGGCGATGCGGCGCATGTTGAGCACGGCGTAGCGCATGCGGCCCAGTGCGGTGTTGATGCTTACACCGGTGGCCTCGGCAATCTCCTTGAAGCTCATGTTGCGGTAGAAGCGCATGTCGAGCACCTGGCGCTGCAGTTCGGGGAGTGAATCCATGATGCGGCGCACATCCTCGTTGATCTGCGTGGTGATGAGGATGTCCTCAATGTTTTCCTCGCTGAGGTCGCGGCGGTTGAGCATATCGGTGTCCTCCTGGTCGGCCGACACGGTGTTCTCGCTTTTACCCTGACGGAAAAAGTCGATGATAAGGTTATGGGCTATGCGTGTTATCCATGCCGAAAACTTTCCGGCATCGGTGTATCTTCCCTGCTTGATGGTCGTGATGGCTTTGACGAAAGTCTCCTGAAAGATATCGTCGGCCACATCCTTGTTCTTGATTATGTTTAGAATGTAGGTGAAAACTCGGGTCTGATGCCTGCGGAGAAGGGTGTCAAACGCTTTGTTGTCACCATTGGCGTAGGCTTTTACCAACATCTCGTCGGTTAGCCGGTTCATTTTCTGCATTGTGTCTGTGTTGATTTAAAAGATGGTGTAGAGGTCTGTCTATAGGCTATAGTTTTTAGTGGTTGGGTTGATGATAAATTTAAAAATGTTGAATTGATTGACTGACTGTGTCTGAATCGTTTTTAGTTGCTATTGGTTAAAGTATCTGTTTTTTCTAATACAAAGATATGCAATTTTACCGACACTTCAAAATCTGTAATTAAAAGTGACGGACAATTTAGCTTTTTTTTGCTATCCGGGGCAATAACCGGTCTGCTCATTCCGTTACGTGGCGGTCCCCTTGCCTCCAAAAAGGATTGTGGCCGAATTGAAAACAAAATTTTAACGGTTGCAAAATAAAACGGCTTTACAGTGCGTTATATAGATGTGATTTAAAAGATGTTCCGGTAGCGAAGGCCTCCGGCAATAGATTCGCTCCGGCTGCTGATGAGGCCGGGGTGCATGAACAAAATTCATCACTGAACAATTATTAAACCATACGGTGGTATTCAGCCCCCTGCGGTCGGATAACTGCTGTAAAAAAGGCGCTTGTCGTCATTCTGCATTGCCTATGAATAATGACTCTACTCCGTTGAAAACATCCTCCAGACCCCGCCGGCAGTCGCAGTCCGGCTGTAACCCTGCCCCCCGCAAGTCGACAATTGCATTTATCCGCCAGTTTGCACGCGCCTATTCATGCGCCCCGACCCTTCCTGTGGCCCTCGGCGGATTTGTTGCCAACTGACATTGCCAACTGCCGGAAAATCTTATGTAGTGCATTTAATCGTACGACCATATCATGAAAAGAGATAGGGTTATTAAAACTTTGTGTCTTGGAATCGCCCATTTTATAGATAAGAACGGCTATCAGGCGCAGGTTTATAAAAAGCACGGTGAACGGATAAGGTATCTGGTGACGGATGTAACCGGACAGACTGAGCATTTCCGGCTCAAATATGATGCCGATGTGAAGATTGTGCCGGAAAACAAGTTGGGCCGGCTATGGCATACCGTTGCCGCATTGCTGACTTACCGCCCGCACAATGTAGAGCTATATCTGACAGGCTACATGGCGCTGCCGTATGCACTCCTTGCAAAAATCACGGGGAGAAATCTGATTGTGATACTGCGAGGTGCGGAATTTGAGTCTCCAAGGATTAAATTGTGGAGCTATCAATTGGCGTTGAAAATGTCAGATTTGGTCATAGCCAAGGAGTTTCATCTGAATGAGGCTGCCCTCGGTCTTAGACTGGGGCACAAGACTCACATGTTGCACAATTGTGTGCCTGATGTTTCGGGAGGTATGTCTCCATATGCCGGCAGGACGATAGATCTGTTGTTCCTGAACACGCCGCGCAGGATGCGCCATGTGCTTTTTCTGGTCGATGTCATAGCAAAGCTTCTCGAAAGGAATCCCGGTTTGAAAGTGACTATTGCAGGTTTCGGCGTACTGGATGAGAAATATAATTCGATTGAGCTTGACTATCAGCGTGAAGTGCTGCATAAGATTGAGGCACTTGGCCTGAAGGATAAAATTGAACTTAAAGGGTTCGTGCGGAATGCTCCGGAGCTGATGTCGGCAAGTAAGGTGTTTATTCTGCCGGCAGATGTGATTTATTGCAATTATGCTTTGCTTGAGGCCATGTCGTGCGGATGTGTCCCGGTTGTGGCCGATGGCGAGGGCGCACGCCTTGTGGTGGAAGATGGAGTGGGCGGATTTGTCAGGCCTCTGTCTGTGCCTGCGTTTGTCAATGCAGTTGAAAGCGCCTTGCAACCGGAAATGTGGGAACGTTATTCCCAAAATGCCAGAAGGAAAATAGACGAGGAATATTCCATTGAGTCATGGTATGCCGGTATTAGCAGCATACGTAATCAAATATAGGATATCAAGTTTAATGTGGTCGTTAAATGTCTGGTGAAAGGTCTGGTGAATTCGGGAAGATGAACCGATTTGACATTTCTGTTATTGTTCCGTGCTTTAAACCCGAAGCGCGGTTTCTGCGTCAGTGTCTGCATTCTCTGTGCGGGCAGACTTTGCCGCATTCACGCTATGAGGTTATTCTGATACTTAACGGTTGCGGTGAACCATGGCTCTCTGTGGCAAATGATATGATCGGAGCATTTGAGCTGGATTTCAACATAACTTTGCTGCATACCATGGAGCGTGGAGTCAGTAATGCGAGAAACCTCGGGCTTGATGCGGCCCGAGGTGAGTATATTGCCTTCGTTGATTATGATGACTATGTGTCAGGGTCCTATCTTGAATCACTCCTAAGAGTTGCTTCTCCGACAGTGGTTGCCCTTAGCGATGCTTTCCCGTTTCACGACGGTTGTGCCGGCGTGATGGATGATCGCGAGGCTCAATGTCATAAAGCCTGGTCTCAATACAGAGATGCCGTGTCGCCGTCGTTGTACGATGTGCGGCGTCTGTTTAATGGGCCGTGTATGAAACTTGTTCACAGATCAATTATAGGCCCGACGCGTAACGACCCGTCATTCCCAAGTTGTGGGGATGTGGTCTTTATGTTCGAGATTTCCAGGAATATCAGGAGTGTGAAATTCGTGAGCGACGGTAGCGCGGTGTATTACAGACGATATCACAAAGCTTCCATTGTGATGTCATTGACATTCCGTGAGGTGGTGTATGGCCGTTTGCATTTGTGCATGGCAATCACCCGTATTTGGTGCCGTGCGCCATTCCGGTATAATTGGCCGTTTGCGTTGTCACGATATCTCGGAGCGTCCAAAGCGGTTTTGAACAGGTGTCGGATTGAGCTGAGACGGCTGCTGTTGTTGCCGCGGTGGCGTCGGTAGGTTTTATGACCGGCTGATTGTCTGTCAGAAGGAGAAAATCAGCTGGGTCTGCACGCGGTTGTCGTTGGCACTGCCGAGATCGTAGGTGGAGCGGCGTCCGAAATCGTATTCAATGCCCCACTGCAGATAGCTTGAGATGGTGTAGAAGCAGTTGGCGGCAACATAGACTGCGTGGCGGTAGTTGTTGGCGGATGCCACGCCGTTGTCGTCGTCGAGAGTGGCGTATTCACCAACGTTCCAGACGCGGGCGTAAGAGCCGACTACATTGAACTGCAGGCGCTTGGTGGCGTTGTAGGAAGCTCCGAACACAAGTCCCATCATCGGGTTGCTTTCCATTTCTCCGACATGGTCATCCTTCGGGGTGAATGAAATCTCGCGTCCTGCAATGTCCTGAATGTAGTTGGCGATGCCCTTGCCATAGATGGCCTGGAAGTTGAACACCAGCGGCTTGTAGAAGCAGAAGTTGCCTGAGAGTTGGGCTCCCCAGCCTGTGATGTGGCGGGTGCGGTCGGCAATGAGGTCGCGGTAGGCGAAGTTGCGCAGTATTCCGCTCAGACGGATGCGGTTGTTCTCGGAGCCTTCATACTGAATCCAGACCGGAATGTCGGGTATGAGCTGGTTGACTTCGTCGGTGACCTTTACATTGAAAAAGTCGTGGGAGTAGTCCTTGCCGCGATACACTCCGTTGGACGAATAGAACGTGGGCACCTCAAGTCCGGCTGCAAAGCTGAATCCGCTGAACGACGGAGATTTGTAGCTCAGCGAGTAGGCTGTGCCACCAACATCGCCGCAAGGACCTTCAGGGTCGATTGTAGGGGGCTGTACAGCATCGCCGTCCTGCAGCAGTGTGGCTGTCTCACCGAAGGTGATGCCGCGCCAGTTGATGTAGGCGCGTTTGAGCAGGGCGTTGTTTTTCGAACCGTTGGTGCCTATTTTGATGTAACCTGTAATCTGGTTATCAGTCCCTCCGAGCCCCACGATGGTGAAGTCGAAATAGGATTGGAGCGGATTGATGAAGAAAGCTCCCTTCTTGCCCGGCTGTGCCGGAACGGGGATGGCTCCTGTGGTGAAGTCAATGCCTCCGCCGTCGGCGTTATAGAGGTCGTTGCCTATGTCATAGCCCAGTATGGGGTTGATTACACCGCCGATTGAGAGCACGAACTTGTTGTCGGCCGTGCGAATGGCGAACTTTGGTTTGGATACGGTTTGCGGCTCGGCCGGACGTCCTTTTTCAAGAATCTCGGAGAGTTCAGGGCTTACATGCACAATTTCGAAGGTGGAGGTGCTGAGAATCACATCTTCGTCGGGGGCGGAGTTCCCCTCGGTCTGTGCGTGTGCCGGAGTTGCGGCGCATGCGACAATGATGGCCGGCAACATGAGGTTGCGTGTGTTCATAATATAAATTATTGAAAAGAAGTATGATGTAAGTATGAATTATTACAAAAAAGAGCACTTGAGTCTGAGATCGTAATCCCTGACTATGAAAATAAAATGCCTGAACCGAGGTAATGGTTCAGGCATCATGGCTTTTTAACTGTGGGGCTGAATTGGAATGATATGTGTTCAATGTACAGGGGTGAGGCCAAGCTGGTCGGCTGCATAGCTGAGCATGAGGTTGCGTGCTGCCTCGTAGTCGTTGGGAATGACGCCGTCGAGAATGGCATTCTTAATGTGTTCCTTGATGAGGCCGATCTCCTTGCATTGTCCCAGTCCGAAAGTCTGCATGATTTCGTTGCCGTCGACGGGGGGCTGAAAGTTGCGTATGCGGTCGCGTTCCTCCAGTTCGGCCATCTTCTGCTTCACAAGCTCGTAGTTGGAGCGGAACCGCTCTACTTTCATCTGGTTTTTCGACGTGATGTCGGCATTGCAGAGCAGCATGAGGTCGTCGATGTCGTCGCCTGCGTCGAACAGGAGGCGCCGTACGGCCGAATCGGTCACCTCGTCCTCAACCAGGGCGATGGGGCGCATGTGCAGGTCGACGAGCTTCTGAACGTATTTCATGTGCTCGTTAAGGGGGAGTTTCATCCGGCGGAATATGCGTGGAATCATTTTTGCCCCCACGGCATTGTGGCCATGGAAGGTCCATCCGGCGTGGTCGTCCCACCGCTTGGTGACAGGTTTTGCTATGTCGTGGAGCAGCGCAGCCCACCGGAGCCACACGTTGTCGGTCTGTGCGGCCACGTTGTCGAGCACGGCGAGGGTGTGGAAAAAGTTGTCCTTGTGTCCCACACCGTTGCGCATCTCCACACCTTTGAGCGCGGCCAGTTCGGGAAATATGATTTTCAGTAGTCCGGAGCGGAAAAGCAGCATCCACCCCAGCGAGGGACGCCGTGACTGCATTATCTTCATCAGCTCAACGGCCACCCGCTCATTGGATATGATGTTGATGCGTTGGGCGTTGCGTGTTATGGCCTGAAAGGTTTCCGGCACGATGTCAAATCCGAGTTGGGTGGCGAACCGGATGGCACGCATCATGCGCAGCGGGTCGTCGCTGAATGTCACATCGGGGTCGAGCGGCGTTCGTATGAGCCGCTCCTTGAGGTCGGCCACTCCGTTGTAGAAGTCAATGAGCGTTCCGAAACGGTCGGCGTTGACACACAGGGCCATGGCATTGATGGTGAAGTCGCGCCGCGATATGTCGTCGTTCAGGGTGCCGTCCTCAACTATGGGGTTGCGGCTTTCGCGGTGATACGATTCCTTGCGGGCGCCAACGAATTCAAGCTCCATGTCGTGCCGTTTCACCTGCGCCGTGCCGAAATTCCTGAAGACCGACAGATGGCTCCCTTTCAGTTTCTTTGCCACGTTACGGGCCACATCTATGCCGCTCCCTACGGTCACGAAGTCAACGTCGGTGGATGGGCGCTGCAGCATGATGTCGCGTACGTAGCCGCCCACCACGTAGCATTCGCGGCCAAGTTCGTCGGCAGCTTCGCCAACCAGATGGAACACGGGCCGGTCAATGGCCTGTTTCAGTTGTTCGGGGTCAGTTATGGGGCTTATTGATGGCATTTTTACGGGCAGTGGGTTGAGTTCAATAATGTCGGGAAGAGAGTGAGGTGCAATGATAGCCTTCTGTGAGCAGGTGAGTTGTGTCACTCAAGCGTCCTGATTTCCTCGGGCGCGTTGGTGAGGCAATGTGCTCCCGAGTGGGTGATGACGTAGGTGTTTTCAATGCCAACAGCCCCTGTGCCGGGGATGACGAATTTCGGTTCGAGGGCTATCACATTGTTTTCCTCAAGAATGTTCTTGCTCCGTGGAGCGATTACCGGCAGTTCGTTGATCTCGATTCCCACTCCGTGGCCGATGAAGCCGGCATGCTGGCGGTGGCCCATGAAGTAGGCCTCCAGGCCGCGTTCCTTCACCATGTCGAGGGCCTTTTCATACAGAATCTTAGCTTCCACGCCGGGAAGAGCTTCACGCTCGAACATGCGGCATATGTCGATTGAGCATTGATGGGCATCAATTGCCTCCTGAGGGAGGGAGCCTACGGCGAACACGCGGGTCATGTCGGTCATATAGCCGGTGAAATTGCCGTTGAGGTCCACCATCACTGCGTTGTGTTCCTTTATCTCCTCTCCGGCTGCTCCACCGGGGATGGAGGGGTTGAGGCCGCGTCCCCCCATGGCGAAATCGTATGGCGCGGGCACATCGGCGTTTTTGCCCGTGAGTACGTTGCCCATGAATATCTCCATCGACTGTCCGGAGATGCGGAACATGCCCAGACAGCCTTCCAGTCGGCTCAGGCGTTCTATCTCAATCTGAAGTTCCACATCGGTCATGCCGGGGGTGTAAAGGCCCGGTATTTTCCGGTAGACCTCCTCGTGCTTGACTCCTGAGAGGCGAATCTGTTCTATCTCGGCGTCCGTCTTTACTGCGCGAACGGTGCGCAGCAGTGCTGAGCAATCGGCAGTGGATGCTTCGGGGAACACCGCCTGCAGGCGTGTGGCCATGCTGTAGGGGAGGAGGTCGAACTCCAGTCCGAGTTTATGCGGCATCGGGTTGCCGAACGCCTCCAGATGTTCCGGGATGTTCTCAGGGCGGTGGATGTAGGCCACGCGGTTGCCTTCAAGTTCTACGGGCCGGCGTATGAGCCACGCCGGTTGGCCTTCGGCGGGGATGTAGGCCATGCCGGCGAACACGCGTCCGCAAAGATAGAAGATATTGGCGTTGTCAGTGACCAGAATGGCGTCGAGATGTTGCGCACGTATCAGGGTCTGCACTTTTTGAAGTCTTTTGGCGGCTTCCTGCGGTGTGAGCAGAACAACATTCTCATTCATGACAGGTGAAAATTAATCTATTTATAAACCTTCAAATTAATATCAACAATGGATTTCCATAGCGGAATTGATAAACATGGAAATACATCCGGACCATACACAGATATGTCCGAACTGTTTACTTTATATCGGGAACAAAGAAGATGCCGAGTTGGTTGATGCCTCGGAGGGTGTCGCAGCGCATCATGTGGCGGATTCTCACTTCCGATCCGGACGCATGGAGCAATGTGGCCACCGTGTCGGTGGTCTGAAACGAAGCTCCTATTCCTTTCCCGAGCCACCGTCCGTAGCGGTCGGAGAGCGGGATATTCACCGTATCGTGCTTGATGTTGCCGTTGTCGGAGAATTCCACCTCCACGCACACAGATGTGTATGGGTAATCGGCGGAATGCCGGAGGCCCACCACCAATGTGCCTCGGCACAGCGAATCGGCATGCACGGGGGCATACGTTTCGATGTCGCGGTAGGTCCAGCCTGATTCAGGCAGACGGTGATACTCACTGTAGCTGTTGAGCACCTCGTCGCCGCATCCCGACGCCAGCAACAACACTGCCGTCAGCAGGCTCGCTGTGAGTTTCCGGCGCGTGTTCACGATTCTGGTGGTGTCGGTTTTTGTGGCTTGTTGTTGGGACGGCGGTCGTTACGGCGGTTGTTGCGCGGGCGGTTCTCGCCCTGTTTCCGTTCGGGACGCTGTTCTGTTTTCGGTTCTTTCGGTTCTTTTTGCTCACCCTTGGCCGCTTTCTGTTCGGTGTCGGGCTGTTGCTGCCGGGCTTTCTTGTCCTGCTGGTTGCCGTTGCCCTTGCGTTTCTTTTTCTTCTTGTCGAAGCGTGTCAGGGAGTCCTGACCGAGAATGTCGGCGTATTCCGAGGTTTTCTTCTCCTTCTCGTTTTCCTCCTTTAGCGACAGCGGCTTCTCTCCGTTCTTGTTGAGTTTGACCACATTCCAGGCTTCGGCAGCGGTGAGTGTTACCAGATTGGCGGGCACATGCTTGTCGGTGGAATAGGTGATTTCGCCCTTGAAGATGTCGGATTTGAAGAAATAATATGTATTGTCGGCGGTTTCCAGCTTGATTTCTTTGCCGGGGAGCTTGCGCGATGCCTCCACATAGGCGTCGACCTCGAAATTTAGGCAGCATTTAAGCTTTGCGCACTGGCCTGCAAGTTTCTGAGGGTTGAGCGATATGTCCTGAAAGCGTGCCGCGCCGGTGGAGACGCTTACGAAGTTGGTCATCCATGTAGTGCAGCACAGGGGGCGTCCGCAGGGGCCGATGCCGCCTATGCGGCCGGCTTCCTGACGTGCTCCGATCTGCTTCATCTCAATGCGCACCTTGAAGGTCTCGGCGAGCACCTTGATGAGCTGGCGGAAGTCCACCCGCTCGTCGGCGATATAGTAGAATATGGCCTTGTTTCCGTCGCCCTGGTACTCCACATCGCCTATCTTCATGTTGAGCTGCAGGCTTGATGCTATTTTGCGGGCGCGGATCATGGTGTCGTTCTCGAGCGCCTTTGCTTTCTCGAAACGTTCGAGGTCGGAGGCCTTGGCCTTGCGGAACACGCGGCGTTTTTCGGCATCTGGCTTGATGCCGGCCTTGCGCATCTGCAGGCGCACAAGCGCGCCGGTGAGCGACACCTGACCTATATCGTGGCCGGGAGCAGCCTCTACAG
>ERZ779956.1421-NODE-1421-length-10923-cov-4.873850_pt1 | contig 10923 bp, 10 predicted proteins | sample MGYA00511940_ERZ779956 | MGnify/ENA primary metagenome ERZ779956 (study PRJEB29588, sample SAMEA2154992) | human gut metagenome | biome: human gut; feature: human-associated habitat; material: faeces | place: Denmark | collected 2008/2010 ...
CACATATTCGCCGGTTTTGATGTCGGCCCCGGCAGGGTCGAAATAATAGGATTTTGCATTATTGCGGAAGCGGATGTCCACCACGGTAACGGCGGCAGGCATTCTTTCGGCCAACAGTACCTTTGGCGCAGACCGCAAAGCTCGGCTGGATTCGGTTTCCGCCGCAGTGATCTTGGAAAGTTTTCTGGCATGGCGCAAAGCCCACCCCGGCGAAGAACCGCCGGAGGTTGCCGCGCCCACTGCCCCGGAGCAAGCATAACAAGGAGGTTTTCCCATGCCTGAAGCACTTACCCGCATCCCCACCCATGCCGCCATTATTGTGGACGGCAACCGCCGCTGGGCCAAGAACCGCGGCCTGCCCGCCAGCTTTGGCCACAAGGCCGGTTTTGACCGTCTGAAAGAGATCACCCGCTATGCTGTGGGTGACTGCGGCATCAAGGTGCTGAGCCTGTATGTTTTTTCCACCGAGAATTTTGCCCGCGATGCCAAGGAAGTCGGCTACCTGATGGACCTATTTGCCAATAACTTCCGCACCATTGCCGAGGAAATGAACGAGCGCGACTGTCAGGTACTGTTCAGCGGCCGCCGTGAAGGGCTGCAGCAGCGCGTGCTGGACGCTATGGACTACATGATGGACCTGACGAAGGACAACAAGACCGGCATTGTGAACTTCTGCCTGAACTATGGTTCCCACGCCGAGCTGACCGATGCCATGCGCGCCATTGCCGGTGAGGTGCAGAACGGCACTCTGGCCCCGGCTGACATCAACGAGCAGACGATTGAAAGCCACCTGTACCGCCAGCTGCCCCCTGTGGACTTTATGATCCGCACCAGCGGCGAGGAACGCATCTCCAACTTCCTGCTGTGGCAGTGCGCCTATGCGGAGTTCTATTTTACCCCGGTGCTCTTCCCGGATTTCACCAAGCAGTGCTTTGATGAAGCCCTGGCCGAATACGCCCACCGTGACCGCCGGATGGGCGGTAACACCAAAAAGAAATAATCACACAAAAATATCCCACAGGTTTTGGCTGATATGCCATGAAACCTGTGGGATATTTTTTATTGGGCTGCATATTCTATTACTGGGCGCTGGAATCCGAAGCCGCACTGTCGGCGGTATCATCGGCGCTGGGGCCGGGGTAATTATCAATGGTTACCTTGTAAATGGTAACGGTGCTGTCTTCCTGCGGGCGGTAGGTATCGGTTTCGTCCTCATTCTTCACCGTAGGAACACAAGCAATCTGATCCACCACATCCATGCCCGCGTATACCTGGCCAAACACGGTATCGGTGTTATCCAGGTAGGGCAGCCCGCCCGCCGCGGCATAGGCGGAGACCTGCTCATCGGAATAGCCGTTATCTCGCAGTTGCTGCTGCATGGTTTCATCCACGCTGTTTGGCAGGGCTGTGACAAAATAGAACTGGCTGTTGCCGCCCGTCACCTCGCCGCCCTGGGCAAAGGCCGCGCAGAGCGCACCGGCATAGTGGCGCAGGCTGCTGTCCGCTTCCAACGGGTAGGGGTTATTGGACCAGATGGTCGCGCCGCCGCTGCCCGTTCCGCCTGCATCACCGCCCTGCACGGCAAAGCCGTATTGGGCGCGCCAGATCACCGTATTATCATAGTAGCCGCTGCGGGCCAGGCCCACAAAATTCTGTACCGCCATGGGGGCAGCGTCCGGGTAAAGCACAGCGCGCACCTCGCCAAGGGAAGTGGAAAAGATGGCGATAAAATCCCCGTCAGACGGCTGGGCAAACTGGCGTTCCCCGCTTTCCACTGCGGCGCGCTGCGGGGCTTTATGGCTGGTTTCCGCGCCGGAACAGCCGCACAGCAGCAGGGCAAAAGCCAGCGCCGCAGCCAGCACCGCGGTATGGATGAGTCGTTTCATGGGCATACCCCCTTGGACAAAAATACCGCAATAAATCTTTTTACGGCTCAGCGAATTTATTCAATACATAGAATATTATATCACAGATTTGGTGAAATGAATAGCTTGACGTTTGAGGAAAAACACGGTAAACTAGATACAGACAAAACGAGGGGAAACTACAAAATATGCCCCTTTTTGATGACAGGAGAAACTGACCATGGCAGATGAACTGACCCCCGAAATGCTTCAGGAAGCACAGCCGGATCTTTTGACCCTTGAGGACGAAGACGGCAAGGAATGCACCTTTGAAGTGATCGACGCGACCGAAGTAAACGGCACCCGCTACCTGGCCGTGATCCCCTATCAGGAAGATCCCGAAAGCCTGGACGAAGAGGCCGAACTGATTCTGATGCGGATCGGCACCGATGAGGCCGGTGAATATATGGACATTGTGGATGACGACGAAGAACTTTTGACCGTTGGCAAAGTGTTTGAAGAGCGTCTGCGCGCCATGTATGACATCGACGATGACGATGTGGAAGGCCAGCCCTCTTAACCGCATCGCAGCACTTAGCTAAACCCTGCGTGGTTCGATTTGTTGCAGCTTTATATAATCCTACTAATCAATCTTTGGGAGCCCGGATTTGTCCCCCGCCGGATCGCAGACCTCCCGCCCCGTGTATACACGGCAAGCGGAAGAAGGGAGCGTGATTGCGGGTGCAGGGCACCCACCTGCCATATAACGGTAGGTTTTGATTGGCTGCAGACGGCCGCGCGGGATTTTTTGTACACCTTACAGGGGAAGGGAATGCCTTTCCCCTTTTTTTTCGCGCTGCTACGCTGCGCGAAAATGAATAATTCATAATGAATAAAGAATAATGTTGGTGGACCGCCTCGCGTTGCTCGGCTCAAGAAATGCGGCTTGGGCCTATCTTTAATATGCGTGCGTGGCACGCATACCAGCATTATTCTTTATTCTCTATTCTTTCTTAATTTTATCGAAAGGTTGTTGTCGTTTTGGGTAAGCAGATCAAAGCGGGCGAAAAACTGCCGTTTTTCAAATACGATACCCCGTACAGCGCGGCCAACAGTTTCCGCCAGCTTTTGGCGGAGCATGCACCGCTGGTACTGGTGTTCATGAGCAACTTCGGCCATCCCATCACCCGCACCTTTGTGGGTCGGTATGCCGCCACCTATGACGAGCTGACCGGCGGCAGCCTGGCGCTGGTGGTGCGTTCCCGCGCGGACCGCCTGGCCCGCAGCGTGGGGCCGGATACCCTGCCTTATCCTCTGCTGTGCGATGCGGACGGCGTTCTGTATGACCTGCTGGATATTCCCACCCGCAGCGGAGCGCTGAGCACCTACAGCCTGGAAGCATGGCAGATCATGCGGGATGCCAAGCGCCGCGGCTATCACTCACCTGCCAACGGTCAGCAGCAGCTGCCGCTGACCCTGGTGCTGGACAAGGACGGCACGGTGCTGTTCAGCCATTACGGTGCCAGCTTGACCGATGTTCCGGCGGACTGCGGTGCGGCCCAGTCCTTGTTGGAAGATCTGGACGTAGCCAAGCCGGTAGATGTGGACGATGCCGATGTGACCATCTATGCGGACCCCGGCGCAGCGCCGGATATTCCCGGCCTGACTCCGCATGTACATGAATACGCCCAGCCGAACCTGGGTGAAACCGGCGTGTTCAGCGTGTTTGACGACGCCTATAAAGACGAAGAGTAAGCAAAACAAAACCCGCGCCCCTTCCGCTGTGTTGTACCACAGCTGGCAGGGGCGCGGGTTTTTATTGCTTTATTTATAGGGTGTTGTTTACTGCATCACTGCGCCCAGGTTGGCGGAAGCCACCATGCGGGCGTAACGGGCCAGCCAGCCGGACTTGACGTTCGGCTCCGGCTGGACGTAAGCAGCCTTGCGGCGTGCCAGCTCTTCATCGCTGACGGCCAGATGGATGGATGCTTCGGGGATGTTGATCTCGATGGTATCTCCTTCTTCAATCAGGCCGATGGGGCCGCCGGAAGCAGCCTCCGGGCTGACATGGCCGATAGCAGCGCCGCGGGAAGCGCCGGAGAAGCGGCCGTCCGTGATCAGGGCCACGGTGGTGTCCAGCTTCATGCCAGCCAGTGCGCTGGTGGGATTCAGCATCTCACGCATACCGGGGCCGCCCTTGGGGCCTTCGTAACGAATGACCACCACATCGCCGGGTACAATCTTGCCGTCATAGATGGCCTGGATGGCGGTTTCCTCGCTGTTAAACACGCGGGCCGGGCCGGAGTGGACCTGCATTTCCGGTGCAACGGCGCTGCGCTTGACCACACAGCCGTCCGGGGCAATATTGCCCCACAAAATCTGCAGGCCGCCGGTCTTACTGTAGGGATTCTCGATGGAGCGGATGGCCTTATCGTTCATGATGTGGGCACCGGCGATGTTCTCGCCCAGCGTTTTGCCGGTAACGGTGGGAACATCCAGATCCAGCAGCCCGGCCTTAGCCAGCTCTGCCTGCACAGCGGGAATGCCGCCAGCAGCGTACAGATCCGGCATGTGGGTGGGGCCTGCGGGAGCCAGGTGGCAGAGGTTCGGGGTCTTAGCGCTGATCTCGTTGAAGAGCTTCAGGTCAATGGGCACACCGGCTTCGTAAGCGATGGCCAGCAGGTGCAGCACCGTGTTGGTGGAGCAGCCCAAGGCCATATCGCAGGTCAGGGCGTTGCGGATGGAGCGTTCGTTGATGATCTGGCGGGCGGTCACATTGTTCTTGACCAGATCCATGATGGCCATACCGGCCTTTTTGCCCAGCTGCAAACGCTTGGAGTAAACCGCCGGGATGGTGCCGTTGCCGGGCAGGGCAATGCCGATGGCCTCGCACAGGCAGTTCATGCTGTTGGCGGTGTACATGCCGGAGCAGGAACCGCAGGACGGGCAGCAGTTGCAGGTGCAATCTTCCAGCTGGGCGTCATTGATCATGCCGGCCTTGTAAGCGCCGACGGCTTCAAACATTTTGGAAAGGCTGACTTCATCGCCGCCATAACTGCCAGCTAGCATGGGGCCGCCGGAACAGACAATGGCGGGCACATCCATGCGCACAGCGGCCATGACCATGCCGGGAACGATCTTATCGCAGTTGGGCACCAGAACCAGGCCGTCCAGCTGGTGGGCCATAAACATGGTCTCCACACTGTCGCAGATCAGCTCGCGGGAGGCGAGGGAGTACTTCATGCCGATATGGCCCATGGCAATGCCATCGCAAACACCGATGGCCGGAACCAGCACCGGGGTGCCGCCCGCCATGCGGATGCCTGCCTTGACGGCATCGGCCAGCTTATCCAGGTTCATATGGCCGGGAACGATCTCACTGTAAGCCGAAACCACGCCGATCAGCGGGCGTTCCAGCTCTTCCGGGGTGTAGCCCAGGGCATAGAACAGGCTGCGGTTTGGGGCGCGCTCCGGGCCTTTTTTAACGTTATCACTTCTCATATTTTTCTCTCCTTTGCAGCGGAAAAAGGGCATGGTTCTTTTTAGGGGTAATCTTTGCTGTTTATAGTATCGCACAAATACCAGAAACAAGCAAATAAATTCATGTTTCGGAACGGTCAAGACCGTTCCCTGCAAATCGGGCTTATGGTATGCAGCTGCCCCCGTAGGGGGCGCACATCGTGCGCCCGCGGCCTTAACATGACAGTCACACCAAACAAACACAGGGCGGCCATACCCCGGAACATCCGGTTTCCCGGCTGCCAGAGGGCTGGCCGCCCCATGTTTATGCCCGCAGATGCAGGCCAAATATTACGTCAGATGTCCGGAATTCGATTACTTCTTCATCCAGCTCATCATGCCGCGCAGTTCCTTGCCGACCTTTTCGATCAGGTGCTCGGACTGCATACGGCGCTGTGCCAGGAAGTGGACCTTGCGGCCGCCCTTCGGGCTCATCTCGGTCAGGAACTCGGAAGCGAAGGTGCCATCCTGGATCTCGGTCAGGACCTTCTTCATCTCCTTGCGCGTTTCCTCGGTGATCAGGCGCTTGCCGGTGCGGTAGTCGCCGTATTCAGCGGTGTTGGAGATGGAGTAGCGCATCTTGTCAAAGCCGCCCTCGTTGATCAGGTCAACGATCAGCTTCATCTCGTGGCAGGTCTCGAAGTAAGCCATTTCCGGTGCGTAGCCAGCTTCCACCAGTGTGTCAAAGCCAGCATGGATCAGCTCGCAAACGCCGCCGCAGAGCACAGCCTGCTCGCCGAACAGGTCGGTCTCGGTTTCCTCCTTGAAGGTGGTCTCCAGGATGCCTGCACGGCCGGCACCGATGCCGGAAGCGTATGCCAGGGCGATCTCCTTTGCCTTGCCGGTGTAATCCTGCTCTACGCAGATCAGGGACGGGCAGCCTTCGCCTTCCGTGTACAGGCGGCGGACAATGTGGCCGGGGCCCTTGGGAGCGATCATGATAACGTCAACATTTTTCGGGGCAACAATGGTCTTGAAATGGATGTTGAAGCCGTGTGCAAAAGCCAGTGCCTTGCCCTCGGTCATGTAGGGGGCAACCTGGCTGTTGTAGATGTCAGCGCACAGTTCATCGGGAACCAGCATCATAACAACATCGCCGGCCTTGGCAGCCTCTTCAACTTCCATCACCTTAAAGTTTTCATGGGTTGCAGCAAACTCGGATGCCTTTTCCCAGTGGGCAGAGCCCTTGCGCAGGCCGACAACAACGTTCACGCCGCTTTCAGCCAGGTTTTCGGAATGGGCATGGCCCTGGGAGCCAAAGCCGATAACAGCAACGGTCTTGCCGTCAAGCACGCCGAGGTTGCAGTCGGAATCATAATACTTTTTGATTGCCATGATAATTTCTCCTTTGTTTTGTTTGTATGGTTTGTAAAAATAAAAACGTATCTATCTTCAACCCGCCGCCGGGGATTCCTGAAAGGGCTGCGGGCCAAATGCAAGTTCGTTGAACCGCAAAAGCTGCTTTATTCTTCGTCCTGCGGGCAGTGGGTGCCGGGCAGCGGCAGCTGAGCGGCGCGTACTTCCTGCGGGGGCTTTTGCATGTGGGGATGCTTGCCGCCGCGCTCCAGCGCGGTAATGCCGGTGCGGCATAGTTCCAGGATATCGTATCCGCTGAACATTTTCAGGAAGGCGTTGATCTTTTCCGGGCGGCCGGTCAGTTCAAACACCATAGAGTCCGGCGAAAGATCAATGATCTTGGATTTATAGATCGTAGCGATTTCCCGCATTTCGGCACGCTCGGCGGTATTGCAGGCCACTTTCAGCAGCAGCAGTTCCCGCTGCAGGCTCTTATCCGGGGTCAGTTCAAATACCTGGCGGGTCACTTCCAGCCGCTCGGTCTGTAAAATCAGCTGGCTGATGGCGGCATCGTCGCCATGCAGGGTAACGGTAATGCGGCTGACCGCCGGGTCGTTGGTGGCGGACACCGTCAGGCTGTCGATGTTGAAGCCGCGGCGGCAGAACAGGCTGGACACGCGCGCCAAAACACCGTTATGGTTATCCACCAGCAGACTGATGACCCGCCGGGGTGCCGCTGTTGCGGCAACTTTGTTCGGATTTTGATTTTGCTGCATTGCGTGCTGCCTCCTTACTCCATGATGATATCGTTGATATCGCCGCCGCCGGGGATCATCGGCAGAACCTTTTCATCCTTGCCGATGCGGCAGTCGATCCAGGAAGGACCTTTCTGCTTCATGGCGTCGGCGAACGCTGCTTTGAACTCGGCAATATTGGTAGCACGATACCCCTTTGCGCCAAACGCTTCAGCCAGCTTTACAAAGTCGGTGCGGCGCTGGGGATCAGTGTTGGAATAGCGCTTGCCGTAAAAGCTGGTCTGCCACTGGCGCACCATGCCGAGCACCTGGTTATCAAAAATAACGGTGATGATGGGCAGTTCATAGCTGACGGCGGTGCAGCCTTCGTTCAGGTTCATGTGGAAGGAACCGTCGCCGGTCAGCATGATCACGCGGTGGTCATTGCCCAGGGCAACCTGTGCGCCAATAGCCGCGCCGTAGCCAAAGCCCATGGTGCCCAGGCCGCCGCTGGTCAAAAAGCCGCGGCTCTTGGTGTGGTGCAGGTACTGGGCAGCCCACATCTGGTGCTGGCCGACATCCGTTACATACACGGCCTCGGGGCCGGCCTGCTCACAGATCTCGTTGATGATCTGGTGGGGTTTCAGCTCGGTGAAGCTGTCCTTCGGGTGGTAGTCATTGCGCTGCCATTCACGGATCTGCTCCATCCAGATCTTATGTTCGGTCTTTTCGACATACGGCAGGATGGCTTGCAGGATATAGGAAGCATCGCCTGCTAGTGCCAGATCCACATCCACATTCTTGCCCAGTTCACTGGGGTCAATATCGATCTGGATAATTTTTGCCTTGCTGGCAAACTTATTCGGGTTCAACGCCACACGGTCCGAGAAGCGGGCGCCGACGGCAATGACCAGATCAGCTTCCGAAATAGCCTTGTTGGCGGCATAGCAGCCGTGCATTCCCAGCATACCCAGGTTGTGCGGCTCGCCATAGCCCAGCACGCCGGCGGCCATCAGGGTGTGGGTGGCGGGCATACCGGTCTTTTCCAGCAGGTCACGCAGAGGCTGGCAGCCCGCCGCGCTGCGCACGCCGCCGCCAAAGTAGACGATCGGGCGTTCCGATTCATTGATGAGCCGTGCGGCTTCCTTGACCTCTTCCTCATTATAGCGGGTCACGGTTCGGATCAGCTCCGGCTCTTTGTGGGTGAACTCGCAGGAGTTCGCGGTGACATCCTTGGGAATATCCACCAGCACGGGGCCCTTACGGCCGGACTGTGCAATGCGGAAGGCTGCCCGCATGGTGTCGGCCAGGTCTTCGACCTTGCGCACGGTGAAGTTGTGCTTGGTGATGGGCATCGTGATACCCTCAATGTAAGCTTCCTGGAAGCTGTCCCGGCCCAGCAGGCTGGTGGCAACGTTTCCGGTAAAGGCAACCATCGGCACGCTGTCCATATAAGCGGTGGCGATGCCGGTGACCAGGTTGGTGGCGCCCGGACCGCTGGTGGCCAGCACCACACCGGTGCGGCCCGTTGCGCGGGCGTAACCGTCTGCCGCATGGGAAGCGCCCTGCTCGTGGGCGGTCAGGATATGGCGGATGCGGTCAGAGTTTTTATATAGTTCGTCGTACAGGTTCAGAACTGCGCCGCCGGGATAGCCAAAAATTGTATCGACCCCCTGCTCCGCGAGCACTTCGACAAAAATCTGCGAACCATTCAGAATCATTGAAAAAACTCCTTTCCGTTTCTTAAAACAACCCCTATGCGGCAGCCTCTATCCAACGCGTTTGAGTAACAAAAAAGCCCCTGCCGCTTGTAGCACGGAATGCCAAACGGCTTCCGTTTTCACAAGAGACAAAGGCGTAAAGCTCTCTGCGGTACCACTCTTATTGGTATAGTACTATACCCACTCAACAGGCTTCCAACAAAGCCCTGTGCTGTAACGGGCACCCCCGGAACCGCCTATTCGCCTTGCTTTCGGCAGAACTGCTCGGGAACCAGTTCGCGGCGTACCTGCCCGCTGCCTTGCACCAACCGGCAGCTCTCTGGGGGCGGCAAAAGCCGTTACTAACTTTCCTTCGACACATTTGATTTAGCTATGTGGTTGATTGTACCGCAATTTTTTGCCTTTGTCAACACAAAAACAACAAATTACACAAATAGAGAATTTAGCAGGCTAAAGTCCTGCGTTCTTTCGTAAATACAAGGTCATTTTGTCACTTGCACCACAGCGGCAAAAAAGCTATACTGAGTAAACAGAGCAAGCATTTTTGCACTCCTGGAGGAATTGGGAATGATGAAGTTGAATACCATGCGCACCCGGCTGGACGGCCTTGTGATTTTCCGCGGTATTTTGCAGGCCAACATTGTGCCTGCGTTCCGCGCCATGCTGGCCGCTGCGGGGAGCGAGGATTTTGTAAGCGCTGCAGCTGATTTTGAAAACCAGCTGTTTGAACGCGGCGGCAGCTGGACCCGCGTGCTGCTGGACGCCGTTTTGCAGGATGAGAACATCTGCATCCGCAAAGCTGCCAGCGGAGGCGCCGGGCAGGCCGCTGCCCGCTGCATGGACAGCGAGCTGGAATTTTTGCAGCAGCTCAGCCGCGTTACGCTGGTTGATTTGACCGGCGGCGAGGAATCATTTGCCTTTCTGCCCCGCTGGGAAACCGAGGAAGTGGATTTTGCCGCCGCTTACGCTGAGCGCCTGGCTGAAGTTGGTCAAAAGGGCTACGGCATGTTTGCCCGCCACCACATGTTCACCATTGAGGATGGCAGCCTGATCCCGGTGCGCTTCCCGGATCCGCAGCGCTTAAGCGAGCTGCCCGGTTACGAGCACGAGCGCGAAAAGGTAATTGCCAACACCAAGGCTTTGCTGTCCGGCAAGCCTGCCGTGAACGTTTTGCTGTACGGCGATGCGGGCACCGGCAAATCCAGCAGCGTGAAAGCCATTGCCAATGAATTTGCGGCGGATGGTCTGCGCCTTGTGGAAGTGAAAAAGAACCAGCTGTATCAGATTCCGGCCCTGCTGGATAGCCTGGCCCAGAACCCACTCAAGTTCATTTTGTTCATTGACGACCTGAGCTTTTCTGCCAACGACGACAACTTTGCCGCGCTGAAAGCCATCTTGGAAGGTAGCGTGGGCGGCCGCAGCCAGAATGTTGTGGTGTACGCCACCTCCAACCGCCGCCATCTCATCAAGGAAACCTTGAGCGACCGTTCCGGTGATGACATCCACGAGGCAGATACCCGCCAGGAATTGATGAGCCTTTCGGCCCGGTTCGGCCTGACGGTCACCTTCCAGCGGCCGGATAAAGTTCGGTTTGAAGAAATTCTGCTGGATCTTGCCAAGCAGTACGGCGTGCAGATGCCGTCTGATCAGCTGTTCATCAAGGGCGAAGCCTTCGCCATCCGTGCCGGCGGCCGCAGCCCCCGTGTTGCCCGCCAGTTCATCGAGCTGCTTTCGGCAGGAGTGAGACTGTAAGGGAGTTAGGGCAATACCGCATAATTCTAAGTGCCGATACGGCGAGCGAGGTGCGGC
>ERZ779956.1424-NODE-1424-length-10898-cov-2.262566_pt1 | contig 10898 bp, 9 predicted proteins | sample MGYA00511940_ERZ779956 | MGnify/ENA primary metagenome ERZ779956 (study PRJEB29588, sample SAMEA2154992) | human gut metagenome | biome: human gut; feature: human-associated habitat; material: faeces | place: Denmark | collected 2008/2010 ...
CCCCTTGTCACGAATCTACCTAAATCGTCGATTCGACAGACAATGACGTAAACAGGCAAGAATATAAATTTTTCGATTAGATTATAAGGTTTTAGGAGGATGAGTATATGGCAATAGACAAAAAAACATTATCAGAGGCCGACATCCGAACTAAATATATTACTCCTGCAATCGAACAGTCCGGTTGGGATAAAATGTCTCAAATGCGAGAGGAGTATTCCATTACCGCCGGGCGCATAATTGCTCGTGGGCAGGTTTGCAAACGGGAAAAGCCGTTAAAGGCAGACTATGTTCTTTTTTACAAGCCCAATAAACCAATTGCCATTGTTGAAGCAAAGGATAACAACCATTCTATGTCTGACGGTATGCAGCAGGCATTGAACTACGCGCAGATGATGAATGTACCTTTTGTTTTTTCGTCGAATGGAGATGGATTTATTTTCCATAATCGCTACGTACAAGAGGGCGAACGGGAAACAGTTCTTCCTCTCGATGGGTTTCCATCACCTGAAACTCTTTGGGAAATGTATGTAGAACAGAACTGCATTGGCCCTGCGCAGAGCAAAATTATAGATGAGCCATATTATGTAGATAATCCGAATAAGCAACCTCGGTATTATCAGATCAATGCGATCAACAGGACTGTAGAGGCAATTGCAGCTGGTCAGGATCGAGTCCTGTTGGTGATGGCTACTGGTACAGGTAAAACGTATACAGCATTTCAAATTATCTGGCGTTTGTGGAATGCGGGAATTAAGAAAAGAATCTTGTTTCTTGCAGACCGTACTGCTTTGATTTCACAAACCTTCACAAATGATTTTGCACCCGTTAAGGATAAAATGACCTGGGTAACAAAGCAGAACTTTGATACGGCCCACGAAATTTATCTTGGATTGTATCAGGGATTAACCGGTGAAGACGAAGACGCCAACAGCTTGTTTAAGCAGTTCAGCCCCTCGTTCTTCGATTTGATTGTGGTGGATGAGTGTCATCGTGGCAGTGCAAAAGCCGATAGTCAGTGGCGCGAGGTTTTGGAATACTTCTCTGCTGCAACGCAGATTGGTCTTACTGCAACGCCAAAAGAAACCAAGGAAGTTTCAAATATTGACTACTTTGGAGATCCTGTCTACACCTACACCCTGAAACAAGGTATCAACGATGGCTACCTCGCTCCGTATCGTGTTATCCGTGTGTTCTTTGACAAGGATGTAGAAGGATTCGTTCCTTACACCGGCCAGACAGATGACAACGGCGAAGTGATTGATGACCGGATTTACAATGCACTGGATTTTGATAGAAAGATCGTTCTTGAACAGCGTACCAAGTTGGTTGCAAAGACAGTGTCCGATTACCTGAAAAAGCATAATTGCCGCATGGACAAAACCATATTCTTCTGCGTCGATCAGGAACACGCAGACAGAATGCGCCGGGCGTTGGTGAATGAAAACTCCGACATGATGGCAGTTGATGAACGCTATGTTATGAGAATTACGTCCAATGATGAAGCAGGTGTCGATCAGCTTGATAATTTCCGTAATGTAGAGAGTCAGTATCCTGTGCTTGTTACAACATCCAAGTTACTATCTACCGGTGTCGATGTTCAGACGATTAAATTCATCGTTTTGGATTCTAATATCCGTTCCATGACTGAGTTCAAGCAGATTATCGGTCGTGGTACTCGTGTGCGTGAGGATCTTGGCAAACTTTACTTCACAATTTTTGACTTCCGTGATGTTACCCGCTTGTTCTATGATCCTGATTTCGATGGCCCGTGCGAACAGGATGAGGATTTCGATCCGGCAAAGGGGTACAATGGTGATCCTCCACCCAAGCTCCCGAAGCCGGTTAACCCGCAGAAAAAATATATAGTTAGCGGAGAGCCGGTTACCATTCTCAAAAAGATGGTACAGTACATGGATCGGGATGGCAAGCTCATTACAGAAAGTCTGATTGACTATACCAAGAAAAATGTTCTTAATCAGTATGCGACGCTGGATGATTTCCTGTCTGCTTGGGGAGCTGCCGAGCGCAAGGAAGCCATTATCAAGGAGATGGAGGAACACGGCATTCTGTTCTCTGAACTCTGTGAGCAAATCAATCAGGATCTCGACCCATTTGATCTGATTTGTCATATTGTATTTGACCAGCCGCCGCTTACCAGACGTGAACGAGTCAATAATGCTCGGAAGCGCAACTATTTCACCAAATACGGAGAAAAAGCTGCTGAAATTCTGGACGCACTGCTTACCAAATATGCCGACTCCGGCTTGTCTGACTTAGAGAATGTAGATGTACTGAAAGTCGATCCTATCAAGCAATATGGAACTCAGGTATATATCGTCAACACGATTTTCGGTGGTATTGCGAAATTCCGACAGGCGATTAAGGATTTGGAGGCTGCCATCTACGCTGCATAAAGGAGAATAATTACTATGGCAATGTCCGCTTTGATTAAGTCACTGGAAGACATCATGCGCAAAGACGCAGGTTTGAACGGTGATGCGCAATATATCGAACAGATCACCTGGCTTATGTTTCTAAAAGCTTTTGATGCCAAGGAAATGGAGTGGGAATTCCGACCCGAGTACCGTGGCAGTACCATCCCAGAGGGCTTCCGATGGCGTGATTGGGCGGATGATAAAGAAGGTATTACTGGCGATGCCCTGATTAAATTTGTGGACGAACTGTTCGACAAATTGAAGAAACTGGACGTATCTGATGGCGATCTCAAAAAGTTTGTGATTCGTAATGTGTTTACGGACATCAATAACTATATGAAATCCGGTATCTATCTTCGCCAGCTCATTAACCGTATCAACGAAAAGGTTGATTTCATCGACGCTACGCAGAAGCATACATTTAACGAACTGTATGAGGGTATGCTCAAAGATTTGCAAAGTGCAGGTCGTGCCGGCGAGTTTTACACGCCTCGTCCGGTAACCAACTTTATTGTTGAGAAAATTGATCCAAAATTGGGCGAGACCGTTCTTGATCCAGCTTGCGGCACCGGTGGTTTCTTAACCAGCACTATTGCGCACATGGGAAGTATTACAACGACTGAGCAGCTTAATACTCTGCAAACCACTATTTTCGGTTGGGAGAAAAAGCCTCTTCCGTATCTGTTGGCTATGACCAACCTGATTCTGCACGATATTGAAACTCCGCAGATTCGTCATATCAACTCCCTGAACAGACCGGTAACGGATTATTCTGCCAAGGACAGGGTTGATGTTATTGTTGCAAATCCTCCCTTTGGCGGCGCGGAAGATGATGCTGTGAAGCAGAATTTTCCAGCAGAATTCCGCACAAGCGAAACTGCCGATCTGTTCCTTGTGCTAATGATGTATCTGTTGAAGGACAAAGGACGCTGCGGTGTAGTTCTTCCCGATGGCTTCATGTTCGGTGATGGCGTAAAGGCTGCTATCAAAAAAAGAATGCTGGATGAGTTCGGTTTGCACACCATTATCCGCTTGCCGCAGGTTTTCAAGCCCTATGCCAGCGTTAATACGAATCTGTTGTTCTTCCAGAAGGGGGTTCCCAGCCGAGGCGTCTGGTTCTACCGGCTGGATTATCCGGAAGGAGTCAAGAGCTTTACAAAGACCAGACCTATGTTGGACAAGCATTTCGATCCGGTTCGTGAGTGGTGGGCTGATAAACAGCCAATTGTGGTAGAAGGGAAAGATAAGGCGAGGTTCTTCACTGTAGATGAATTGGTGGCTCTAAATTACGATTTTGACAAATGCTGTCCTTTCCCCCATGAGGAAGAAGAAATTCTGGAACCAGCCGAACTCATTGCCCGCTATCAGTCCGAGCGCGCCGAATTGAACGCTAACATTGACCGCATTTTGACGGAGATTTCCGCAATGCTGGAGGTAAAAGAATCATGACCGCACAGGACTTGAAAAACTCCATACTCCAGCTTGCTGTTCAGGGAAAATTGGTGCCTCAAAATCCATCTGATGAACCTGCTTCCGAATTATTAAAGCGTATTGCTGATGAGCGTACCCGTAGAATGGCCGAAGGAACGCTTGTGGTGGATAAGAAGCATACAGCATCTCCAATCACCGCAGACGATATTCTTTATGATCTTCCTGAAAACTGGAAATGGACCCGTTTTGCGGATATTGTTACATTCAGCTCAGGAAAGACACCTCAGAGACAAAACACTGCCTACTGGAGCAATGTAGAATATCCTTGGGTTTCCATTGCAGATATGCAAGCAGATTCACTTACAACCACTACAAAGGAACAGATCAGTGAAGCGGCCTTCGAGGATTGTTTTTCGGGAAAAATTGCTCCTGCTGGAACAATGATAATGAGCTTCAAACTGACGATCGGAAAGGTGAGCATCCTTGGAATGGATGCTGTCCACAATGAAGCAATTATTAGCATATATCCTACGGCACCTGTTGGCGATAGTCGCATATTGCAGAAATGGTTGTTCAAGATTCTTCCGCTTGTTGCGGCGACAGGTAATTCCAAAAATGCAATTAAGGGAAAGACTTTGAATGCTATATCAATGAGTAATTTGATGATTCCTGTCCCTCCCCTCGCAGAGCAGGAGCGTATTGTTGCCAAGCTTGAGGAACTGTTGCCGTTCGTAAGCGAATATGATAAGACAGAAAAACGGCTATCTGCACTAAATGATGAATTCCCTGATAAGCTCCGCAAATCTATTTTGCAGCAAGCAGTACAGGGGAAACTTACGGAACGTGATCCTTCAGATGAGCCTGCAATCGAACTATTGGATCGCATCCGGGCAGAAAAAGCTAAACTCATTGCAGAAGGTAAGATCAAAAAAGAAAAGATAATTCCTGTTATTTCAGAAGAAGATCAGCTTTTCGATATTCCAGACACATGGACTTGGACTACTATTGCAGATACTTGTACAAATATTCAGTATGGAACTTCCGAAAAATCAGCGCCGTCTGGCAAGGTGGCTGTACTAAGAATGGGAAATCTTCAGGGCGGCAAAATTGACTATTCTAATTTGGTATACACATCCAATGACTATGACATTGAACGTTGCCACTTGGAATATAACGATCTCTTGTTTAATCGTACAAACAGCAAGGAACTTGTTGGGAAAACAGCAATCTACAAGGCGAAAATTCCTGCGATCTATGCAGGTTACTTAATTCGAGTTACACCGATCATGATTGACAGCGATTATTTGAATTATGTTATGCAGAGCCACTTTTTCAAAAAGTATTGTTTGGCTGTCAAGACAGATGCTATCGGACAGTCAAATATAAACGCTGAAAAGCTAAAAAGATTTGTCTTTCCGCTACCTCCCTTGGCTGAGCAGAAACGCATTGTAGCTTGTGTGGAGGAATTACTGGCCGCCTGCGATATGTTGAAATGAGGTAGGATCAATGGCACGCAAAAAGATAGAAACCATTATTCTGGAAAAAATACATCCGTATACGCTGAATGAGCGAGGAATGGCAGACCTTTCCCAGTTAGCAAGGCAATATTCTTATGAACTGCTGATTGAGTGTATTGATATTGGCGTGTCAACATACTTCCGCTACGATCAAGATGGAAGCTTGACGAGAGAGTCTGTATCTAATTTTTTGGACAAGCTGGGTGGCATTGCTTACAACAAATCACGATCTCCCATTGATCAGGAAATATATCACCTCAAAAACAAAGGAAAGCGACAGTTTGCCTACTGGAATCCATCCAGAGCTGACGAATTGCTGCACGAATACATAAAGGAACTTCGCTTATTTGGGTGGTCTGAATCCATGGTTTTGAGTGACTTACGGGGTGAGTCTGCCCGTATGATGAACAACGCTCGAAATTGGTCTGACTGGTCATCAACGATGGAACAATGGATAAAGGATGTCCAGAGCTGGAGTGAAGATGATTTGACGGACGTTGAACAACTTGGTTCCGTACTGCCGGATGCATTATTTGATAAGCTCCCACCCAATGTCCAGTCGTTGTGTAAACAGATCAACGCCAGCTATGAGAACAATTTGTTTGATTGTACTGCTGTTATGATGCGTCGGCTGTTAGAAAGCTTGTTGGTCTTATCGTATCAAAAAGCCGATATTGAAGCAGAAATCACTGATAAAAGCGGCACTTATCACGTGCCGCTCGACAAGATGATTAAAAATGCAGAGCAGAACGCTACACTGACACTCTCGTCGAATACCCGAAAAGACATGATGCTATTTAAGGATTTGGGAAATTATTCTGCTCACAAAATATGGTACAACTGCACACAAGGCGATATTAAACCCCATATTTTGAAATACCGGGTAATAATTGAGGAATTAATGTACAAAGCAGGGCTAAAGTAAGGTGAGATAATGAAAACAGCAAAACCACAGAATAAAAAGGGTGTCATCCAGAGAGAGACTGAGTGGTGGCGTTTCACTAAGGATATTCTTAGCTTTTCACACATCTGGGTATGTCTGGTTATTGCTGCTTCGGCGGTGCTGATGCTTTTTGTTTCATGGCTTTTCAAAGATGCACAGCCGTTCTGGTCTTCTATCTGTACGAACATTTTTGCAGGACTGGTTACAGGTTTGGTTATTTGCCTGATCGGAGGAGCAAAGCAAATATCAATCGTGCGGATGCAATCAAAAAAAGAATGGCTCCAGAATCTGACCGGACTGCTGAAGGTGTACTTGAATGATTATCATCAGATGACCCGGCTGCATTTTGACAGATTCGATGGGAAACCAGAAATTTTCGATTTTTACTATGACATGAGCATCCACGCCAGTAATATCAATGTTGAAATACATCAAGGCACATTCAACAAAGCACTTTCTTTTAGCCCCGATCAGTATTGCCGTGAGGCTTTCGGCTATGACTCTGTTGCCATGAGTGAAAAATTCGATGCACTTCGCGCCTTTGTGGAGATGATCGAAATAGACTGTCCCGGTTCCAAAGAAATTGCACAGCAATTTGCAACGGTACACTCTGAACTTCGGAAACTGAACTCTGCCGTTTATGGCGCAATCAGAGATTTGGATGTACGTCTGGCTGACATTCAAAAAACAATCGTCTAAAAATAGAGAGGTAACGGCCCCGATATGCATTATTTAATATTTACAGATGAAGCCGGTGCATACAAGGCTCAAACAACGCCTGAGTTCCGCAGGCGGCATCCTTTCTACGTACGTTCCAATGTGATGATCTCTATGGATGACTACATGGAGTTCCAAAAGGAAATGCAGACACTCAATGGTATGTATGAAATACCGGTTGGTGAAGAAATAAAATGGAGTGACCTTTGGGAAAAACTGCGCAACCGCCCCCGCACTCCTGCAATTGCTGCTATAACTGAAGACCGTCTAAAAGGATATTACAGGAAAGTTTTCGAGTGTGCGTCGCAGAAAGATTCCCTTCAATACATATTTACCATCACCAACGTCTATGAACAATACTGCCTTTTGGAAGAACGGCATGTATACAAATTTCATTTACAGGAAGCTTTTCAGCGCGTACAGATGGACTTGCGTCCACGCAATGAGTTCGCTGTATTCATTATGGATGAGTTAAATACGGAAACTATAAAACAGATCAAAGCTGTTTGCCATGAATTTACTGTAAATGGTGACTTCATCCGAAACTACGGAAATGTATATCACAGCATTTTAACTGAAAGCAGCAACCAGAGCGCAGGTATTCAACTTGCGGATTATGCTGTTGGAGCTATGTACGGTTACCTGCGACGATCCTTCATTGCACCGGACAATTACGCCTTTGCGACAGACATGTATAATGACTACATTTACAGGAAATTGCGGCATAGTGCAATAGGAAGTATTATGGGCTATGGTATCCGAGAGGTACCTAAACACTCGACCCTGAGGCAAAACTTGGCAGCCCTATTTCCTGATATTCAGGCGGATACTGCTACATAAAGATTATCTATAAGTAATTTTGAGGTTATCGTTTACGCAAAAGTATCAAAATCCGGGTTGACATCTGCTCGGATTTTGATTATACTATACTTAACCCGAATTGGAGGTTGAACAGCATGAAACAACTGGGTATGCGCCTTCGCGCATTGCGGGAAGGCATTGGTTTATCCCAATCAAAATTCGCCGATGTGATCGGCTCTACACAGTCCAGCATCAACCGCTATGAAAACGGTCAGGCAACGCCGACAGTTGAGCTTCTGCGCAAGTATGCGGACTATTTTGACGCTTCAATGGACTATATTTTTGCCCGCTGCGATGATCCGCACGGCAAGCTGTATGAGGCAAAACCTCCGGTTGACGCGAACAATCCTGAACTGAGAAAGTTCGTTGAAATGTGTTTTGATCCGGAATCACCGATGAACGAAAAGCTGAAAGAAGCAATGCTGAAAATGCTTGGGGAGGCGAGGACATGAGCAATGAATTAACCCATAATCCGGGACGGTTTGACGAGGTCATTCATATCATCGACAACGCCCGCAGCCGCGCCATGAAAGCAGTCAATGCAGAGCTTATTCAGATGTACTGGGAAATCGGCTCTTATGTCAGCGGCAGAGTGAAGGATGGCGGCTGGGGAAAAAGCGTGGTTGCAGATTTTTTCGAATTTCTGCAAGCGCATTATCCGGGAACAAAGGGATTTTCTGCGCAGAACATCTGGCGTATGAAGCAGTTTTATGAGACTTATTGTGACAACGAAAAACTCTCACCACTGGTGAGAGAAATTCCATGGACAAGCAATCTGCTGATTATGACTGGCTGCAAGACCGACGAAGCGCGTGAGTTTTACCTTCGCCTATGCATTGCAAATCGTTACACGAAACGCGAATTGGATCGTCAGATCGGCAGTATGCTGTATGAGCGGACGATGATCTCTCACGAAAAGCACAAGGACCTGCTTGCTGGGAACGGCGGACTTGTGGCTTTGCGCGATTCCTATGTGTTTGAATTCCTTGACCTTGAAGAACCGTACAAGGAAAAGGATTTACGGCGTCAGATTGTCTCTCATCTGAAAGACTTCATTTTAGAATTTGGACATGATTTCACTTTTGTTGGCGAAGAATATCGCGTTCAAGTTGGCAACACGGATTTCTTCATTGATCTGCTGTTCTATAACCGTGCATTGTCCTGCCTTGTTGCAATCGAATTGAAAATTGATACCTTTCGACCTGAACATCTGGGACAGCTCAATTTTTATTTGGAAGCACTTGACCGTGATGTAAAGAAACCAAATGAAAATCCGAGCGTTGGTTTAGTCCTCTGTACCGGCAAGGATGATACCGTAGTCGAATACGCGCTCAGCAGGTCTATGTCTCCGACAATGGTCGCAGATTACACATTGCATCTGCCTGATAAAGCAATCCTGCAAAGTAAGCTGCGTGAATTGACAGAGCTTGCTTTGGAAAGTGGCGAAGGCAACGAGGGTGATGAAGAATGAACGCTGTTATCTACGCCCGCTATTCCTCTGATAGCCAGCGCGAGGAATCCATTGAAGGTCAGCTCCGCGAGTGCAGGGAATATGCTGAACGCAACAACATGACCATTGTTGGAACGTATATTGACCGGGCATTATCTGCAAAAACGGCAGATCGACCGGAGTTCCAGCGCATGATCAAGGACAGCGCAAAAGAGCTGTTTGAGATCGTACTTGTGTGGAAGCTCGACCGCTTTTCCCGCGACCGTTACGACAGCGCTCACTACAAGCACATTCTGAAAAAGAACGGCGTAAAGGTTATTTCTGCGAAAGAGCATATCTCCGAAGGCCCGGAGGGTATTATTCTGGAAGCAATGCTGGAGGGCTATGCTGAGTTCTATTCTGCTGAGTTATCAGAGAAGATCCATCGTGGGCAGAAAGAGAATGCATTGAAAGGAAAAAACAACGGCGGTGGCGTTCCGCTCGGCTATCTGTTGGACAAGAAAGCACAGAAGCTTGTGATCGATCCCGTGACTGCACCATTAGTGGTTGAGATATTTGAAAAGTATGCTGATGGCAAATCGGTTCGTTCCATTGTTGAGGATTTCAATACCCGCGGACTTAAAACGAAAAAGGGACAGCCGTTCAATATCAATAGTTTCAGTTCTCTGCTGAAAAACCGCAAATACATTGGCGAGTATCGCTATCAGGATGTTGTAATTGAGGGCGGCGTTCCTGCTATCGTTCCGGAAGACCTGTTCAACCGTGTGCAGGAACGCATGGAGAAGAACCGCCATGCTCCCGCAATGGCAAAAGCAAAAGAGGACTATCTGCTGACAACAAAGCTGTTCTGCGGCAAATGTGAGCGCATGATGGTTGGTGAAAGCGGCAAGAGCCATACCGGCGCTATGCACTATTATTACAAATGCAGCGGTGCGAAGCGCCTGAAGGATTGCGACAAGAAGGCTGTTCGCAAAGACTGGATTGAACGTGTTGTTGTCCGCCTGACCATGCAGCGCGTCATGGATGAAGAAAAGATCAACAGGCTCATTGACGCAATTCTTGTTATGCAGGAGCAGGAAGACACAACAACCCCTGCGCTTCGCTCACAGCTTGCGGAAACCGAGTCCTCCATTGGAAACATTCTGAAAGCAATCGAGCAGGGCATTTTCACGCCGTCCACCAAACAGCGGCTTGATGAGCTGGAAGCACGAAAAGAAGAAATCCTTGTGAATATCCAGACTGCTGAACTGCAAAAGCCAAAGCTGACCCGCGAACAGATGACGGCATGGTTTGAGCAGTTCCGTCATGGCGATCCAGCAAACCGTGATTTTCAGAAACGCTTGATTGATACATTTGTAAACGCCGTGTATGTGTTCGATGATAAACTGGTCTTGACCTACAACTATCAACATGGGACGCAGACAATTTCGCTTGACGAGATCGAATCGGCGCTGAGTTCGGATTTTGATGGGGCTACTCCACCATGAAAAAAGCACTTGCGTTTGCAAGTGCTTTTTTCAACGAAATAAATCCCTTTCGGG
>ERZ779956.1427-NODE-1427-length-10874-cov-3.638599_pt1 | contig 10874 bp, 9 predicted proteins | sample MGYA00511940_ERZ779956 | MGnify/ENA primary metagenome ERZ779956 (study PRJEB29588, sample SAMEA2154992) | human gut metagenome | biome: human gut; feature: human-associated habitat; material: faeces | place: Denmark | collected 2008/2010 ...
GCGGTGTCGGAGCTGACGCGCCGCATCGTCATCGGCAAGTACGGCATTCCGGCCGAGAAGGTCGTGACAGTGCATAACGCCGTGCGTTTCGGCGAGTCGGAGGATGCTGTGCCGGAGCGGGCCGTCAAGGATAAGGTCGTCACCTTTCTGGGACGCATCACCTACCAGAAAGGTCCCGATTATTTCGTCGAGGCTGCGGCCAAGGTGCTGCAGCGGGTTCCGGACGTGCGTTTCGTCATGGCCGGCTCGGGCGATCTGATGAACCATGTGGTGCGGCGCGTGGCCCAGTTGGGGATCGCCGACCGCTTCCATTTCACGGGGTTCCTCAAGGGCGGGGAGGTGCAGCGGATGTTCCGTCTGTCGGATGTCTATGTCATGCCTTCGGTGTCGGAGCCGTTCGGTATTTCGCCGCTCGAGGCCATGCGTTCGGGCGTTCCCGTGATTATCTCGCGGCAAAGCGGTGTGGCGGAGGTGCTGGATTACGCCATTAAAGTGAATTACTGGGACGTGGATGCTCTGGCCGATGCCATTTACGGGCTTCTTACTTATCCGGCTCTGGGTAGGATGTTCGCTTCGAAAGGGCTGGAAGAGGTGACCGGACTCAAATGGACCAATGCCGCAGCGAAGATCAAGACGGTTTACGAAACTGTCGTCGCGGAGGCGAACAATTAAAATATTTGCGGAGTATGAAAACGATTTGTTTCTATTTTCAGGTACACCAGCCCTGGCGGCTGAAGCGTTACCGTTTCTTCGATATGGGCCGTGACCACAACTACCTGGACGACCTGACCAATCGCTCGATCATGCAGAAGGTCGCGCGTGAGTGCTATCTGCCGATGAATGCCTTGCTGTTCAATCTGATCCGGCAGAGCGAGGGGCGTTTCCGCTGTACCTTTTCGCTGACGGGGCTGGCCGTCGAACAGATGCGGGCGTATGCGCCCGAGGTGCTCGATTCGTTCCGCCGCCTGGCCCGGACGGGCTGCGTGGAGTTCCTGGCCGAAACTTACTCCCATTCGCTGGCTTCGCTTTCGTCGAAGGAGGATTTCATGCAGCAGGTTGCGCTCCATACCGAACTGATGAAAAAGGAGTTCGGCGTTGCGCCGACCGCCTTTCGCAATACCGAACTGATCTATTCCGACCGGATCGGCTCCGATGTGGCCGAGATGGGTTTCAAGACCATGTTGGCCGAGGGAGCCCGACACGTACTGGGATGGAAGTCGCCCGGCTATGTTTATGCCAATGCGCTCGACCAGCGCTTGAGGCTGTTGCTGCGCAATTACAAGCTCTCGGACGACATCGCGTTCCGTTTCTCCAACCGAGGGTGGGACCAATGGCCTCTCACGGCGGAAAAATACACGGGGTGGCTCGCTTCGGACGAGCTGGAGGGGGATGTGGTCAATCTCTTCATGGATTACGAAACCTTCGGCGAGCACCAGCGTGCCGATACGGGTATTTTCGACTTTATGAAGGCGCTCGTTCCGGCTGTTCTGAAGCGGGAGGGGTTGGAGTTCGCTACGGTGAGCGAAGCCGCTGCGAAATACCAGCCCGTCGCCGTACTCCATTGTCCGCACGTGATGTCTTGGGCGGACGAGGAACGTGACATCACGGCGTGGCTGGGCAACGAATTGCAGAACGAAGCTTTCGGAAAACTGTATGCCCTGCGGGATAAGATCGCCCGGCTGAAGGATCCCGATTTCGACCACGTGTGGAACTTCATGCAGGCTTCGGATCATTTCTATTATATGGCGACCAAGTGGTTGTCGGACGGGGACGTACATGCCTATTTCAATCCTTACGAATCGTCCTACGATGCCTTTATCAACTATATGAACGTGCTTTCGGATTTCGAGATCGAAGTGGAGAAGGCGTTCGACCGGAAGCCGCCGGTCCGCAAGACCAAACCGTCGCCGAGGAAAAAGGGTTCCGATCGGGAGAAAGCCGGGGTGCGATAATCTTTCGGTCGAAAAAGGCGGTGCGTCATAACAGGCAAACTGCTTCGTTATTATCGGTGTCACGGCTCGATCATGTGCGTCGGTACACACTCTTCGCCGTGAACCTCGATGCCTTGTATTTTACCTGTTTTTACATACCTGAAAAGGGATGCGCCGAATTTCTCGATTTGACACGTCCCTTTTTTATTCCGGGATGCCTCGGTCCGTCAGCTGCCCTTGCGCTTGAACCGCGACGGGCTGTAGCCCGTGTGTTGTTTGAAATATTTGCCGAAGAACGACTGGGTCGAGAAGTTGAGGTGATAGGCGATCTCCTGGATGCTCATGCCCGAATAGCGCAGCAGGCTTTTTGCCTCGAGGATCACCGCTTCGTCGATCCACCGGGCGGCGGTTTTGCCGCTCACGTCCTTGGAAACGGTCGAAAGGTATTTGGGGGTGATGTTGAGGCGGCGGGCATAGAACCGGACGTTCCTCTCCTGTTTGCTGTATTGCCGGACTAATTCCATGAACTCTTCGAAGATCACCTCGCCGCGCCCCAACTTGACCGTGTTTTTCTGCTCGCGCATGTTCAGCTCGGTGATGATGTAGAAGACTGCGGTGAACAGGCAGCGGATGATCTCCTGTCTGTAATGTTCCTTGTCGCTGGCAAGAATCGTCTTGATGAGTTGGAACACCTGTCGGATCTCGTGCGTGTCCTGGGGTGTCACCCGCAGGCAGGGCTGTTTGCCGAAACGCATATAGACGGGCAGCGAGGCCGAAAGGTCTATCTGGATCTCGTTGATGAACGATTTGGAACAGGCGACGAAATAGGCCGCCGCATCGCTGGTGCTGGCCACCGTGCGGATCACGCGGTCGGGGCTGAAGAAGACGATCGTGTCGGGCACGACTTCGTACTCTTCCGTATCGATCGCTACGACGGCCGAACCGCTGGCCATGATGATCGCCGAGAAGCCGTCGATCAGGGCGGGGTAGTTGCCCAGCGTATCGCGGTGGATGTCGAACGAAGCGATCACCAGGTCGTCCGACAGGTAATAAACGTCCCGCATCTCCTGCTTGATGCGGGAGATCGAAACTTTTTGCAGGGTTATCTCGTCCGCCACCATGCCAGTTTGCTGATCAGATTCTTGAAATAGGCGAACCGGCCCCGGCGGGGTGCCTCCGACAGCGGGCAGACGACGCGGAGCTCGTTGTGCAGACATTCGATGTGCAGCGGGAAATCGGCCCCCTTCTGTCCGTCCACGTCGGTAGGTTCGTTGATCGGCGAGGTGATGTCGAGCGTGCGGGCTCGGAAATGTTTTACCTGCGAGGGCCGACCGCCCAGCAGGTGACGGAGCATCGATACGACCGAGAAGAGCATGTTGCGCCTTTGCAGCAACAGACAGTCGAACATACCGTCCTTAATGCTCGAGCGGGGGGCAAGGTGGAATCCTCCGGCCGTTTCTCCGTTGAATATCAAGGCCATGAGCGATTCGAGGTCGAAGGCTTTGCCGTCGGCGAGAATTTGCAGCGGAATGCCGTGTACCGAGCGGAACTCCTTCACGCCCTCGATCAGGTAGGCCAGCTTGCCGATCTGATGCTTGCGTTTGTCCGGCGTGCGCTGGGACGTGGTGGTGAAGATGCCGAAACTGAAGATATTAACGAAATAGTGGTCGTTCACGCGTCCGCAATCGACCCGCTCTTCCGTGCCGCCGAGGAGTTGCGCCGCCGCCTTGACCGGGTTTTTCTCCATGCCGAGCGCTCCGGCGAAGTCGTTGGCCGTACCTGCCGGGATGATGCCCAGCAGCAGGTCGAGGTGCTTCTCCTTCATCCGATTGACCACGTAATTGACCGTGCCATCGCCGCCCGCCACGACCACCAGATCGACCGTTTCGTGTCCATTGAAAGGGTTGCGGCTGAAATCGATCGGGCCGTCTACGATCGAGTAGCCGGCCTGCCGGAACATTTCGCCGATGGCTTGGGAATCTTTTTCGATTTTTCCTTTTCCCGACTGGGGGTTATAGAGAAATAGAACTTGTTTCATTCGTACGCAATGGGATTATTCTGGAATCATCATTTCTTGCATCGCCGGCGAGCAGTAAATTTCGTAGCCGTCTTTCCCGTCGTCGAGGATAAAATAGACCTTCGCGTCGGGAATTTTCCGGGAGAGGGCGATGGCCTTGTTCGCGCCCAGGCTCAAATACATGGTCGCCATGGCGTCGGCTTCGGCGCAGTTGTCCGCGACCACGGTGGCGGAAAGCAATCGTGACGTGACGCTGCGGCCCGTTGTCGGGTCGATCGTGTGGGATATCTTATTGCCTGCGGCGTCGCGGTAGAAGCGGCGGTAGTTGCCCGAAGTGGCCAGGCCTCCTTCGCTCATGCGGATACGTCCGGTGAGATAGGCGCCGTCGGACATATTGCCGTTGAAGGGAGTTTCTATGCCGATCCGCCAGGGAATGCCTTTGCTGCTGACACCCTGGCAGCGGCATTCGCCGCCGATCTCCACCAGATAGTTCTTCGCGCCGCAGCGCTCCATGAGGGCCGCGACCAGATCGACCGTATAGCCCTTGGCGATCGAGTTGAAATCGAGCTGTACGCGGGGATCGTCCTTCACGAGCCTGCCGTCCCGGATATGGACGCGCCGGTAACCTACGAATTGCAGGAGCGAATCGAGGTTCGGGGTGCGTTCCGCCTCGTGCCCGGCGAATCCCCAGGCATCGACCAGCGGCTTGACCGTCACGTCGTAGTGACCTTCGCTCAAGCGGCTGAACCGTTCGGCCAGACGGAGGTTGTAGATGATATGTTCGTCGAGCGAGTCGGTCTCTCCCCGGTTGATGCGGCTCAGCAGGGAGGTGGAGTCGAAAATCGACATCGAAGCCTTGGCTTCGGCGTCGATTTGCATAATGGCCCGGTAGAGTTCCTGTGCGGTGCAGTCCGTGATGTCGCCCGTTGCCTGGAAAGTCGTACCCAGCATCGCGCCGCTTGCCGTAAGGTACTCTGCGCGGCGGTCGCAGCTCGCTGCAAGGACCAGAACGATAACGGTGTAGAGCAGCAGGGCGATCTTTTTCATGTTCTATGTGTCTTCTTTTTTGGCAAAAATAGTGTTTTTCGCTCCGGTTTGCAAAAAAAGAGGGCTCTTCAGCTAAAAAATTGTATTCGTTTAAGTTGGTTATTGTGAATTAAGTTCGTACCTTTGCGTCACGCTCTGGCGTTATTCACGGTAAGGGGAATGCGTCGTAGAGTGGAACTAAATAAACTTTTGAAAATGGGTTATTTATCAGCTGAAAAAAAGCAGGAGCTTTTCGGTAAGTACGGAAAGTCCAACACCGACACGGGTTCTCCCGAGAGCCAGATCGCGCTGTTCTCGTTCCGTATCAACCACCTTACGGAACACCTTCGTAGCAACAAACACGACTTCGGTACACAGCGTGCGTTGCTGCGTCTGGTCGGCAAGCGCCGCCAGTTGCTGGAGTATTTGAAAGAGGTCGATATCGAGCGCTACCGAGCAATCATCAAGACGCTCAATCTCCGTAAATAGTCCCGGAGGCAGAAAAATGGGGTTGGCCAAAGTTTCTTTTGGCAGCCCCATTTGTAATTTGGAACATACATTTTGACGTAAAAATATCTATGGAAGAAAAGAAGTTGTACAATGCAGTCCGGAAGACGATCACGCTGGCAGACGGCCGCGAAATCATGATCGAAACGGGCAAACTGGCCAAGCAGGCCGACGGCTCCGTCGTGGTGAAGATGGGAGATACGATGCTCCTGGGAACGGTGGTAGCCGCCAAGGACGCGAAACCCGACACCGATTTTATGCCGCTCCAGGTGGAGTATAAGGAGAAATATGCCGCTTGCGGTCGCTATCCCGGCGGCTTCATGAAGCGTGAGGGCAAGGCTAACGACAGCGAGATCCTCGTAGCCCGTCTGATCGACCGTGCGCTGCGCCCCCTGTTCCCGTCGGACTATCACGCCGAGGTATATGTGACCGTGAACCTGATTTCGGCGGACAAAGATATTCAGCCCGATGCTCTGGCCGGACTGACCGCATCGGCTGCACTGGCTGTTTCGGACATCCCATTCGGCGGTCCGATTTCGGAGGTGCGCGTGGCTCGTATCGGCGGCCAGTACGTCATCAACCCGACCTTCTCGCAGATGCAGGACGTCGATCTGGACATCATGGTCGGCGGCACCATCGACAATATCCTGATGGTCGAGGGCGAGATGAAGGAGGTTTCCGAGGAGGTGATGCTCGGAGCCATCAAGTTCGCGCACGAAGAGATTAAGAAACACTGTGCCGTACAGATCGAACTTTCGAAGGAGCTGGGCAAGGACGTGAAACGGACCTATTGCCACGAAGTGAATGACGAAGAGTTGCGTCAGACCATCATTCGGGAGCTTTACGACAAGGCTTACGCCATCGCCACCAGCGGTACGATGAAGCACGAGCGCGAAGATGCCTTCAATGCGCTGGAGGCCGAGTTCGCCGCCCGTTTCTCGGAAGAGGAGCTGGTCGAGAAGGCGCCGCTGATTCACAAATATTTCCACGACGACGTGCAGAAGAAGGCCATGCGCAACATGATCCTCGACGAGGGCAAGCGCCTGGACGGCCGCCGCACGGACGAAATCCGCCCCATCTGGTGCGAGGTGGGCTACCTGCCCGCCGCTCACGGTTCGGCGATCTTCACGCGCGGTGAAACGCAGTCGCTGACTACGGTGACCCTCGGTACGAAGATGGATGAGAAGGTCAAGGACGAAGTGCTGGTACAGGGTACCGAGCAATTCGTGCTGCACTATAATTTCCCGCCTTTCTCGACAGGCGAGGCCAAAGCCGCCCGCGGCCTGAGCCGCCGCGAGATCGGCCACGGCAACCTGGCGGAGCGTGCCCTGATCCCCGTGCTGCCCAGCATGGAAGAGTTCCCGTACACCATCCGTACTGTTTCTGAAATCATGAGCTCCAACGGCTCCACCTCTCAGGCTTCTATTTGCGCTTCCACCCTGGCCCTGATGGATGCTGGTGTGCCCATCAAGGCACCGGTTGCCGGTATCTCCTGCGGCCTGATCACCGATGGCGACCCGCTGCACGGCGGCCGCTGGATGACCATGCTGGATATCCAGGGCGTGGAGGACTTCCACGGCGATATGGACTTTAAGGTTGGCGGCACCCGCCGCGGTATTACCGCTATCCAGATGGATATTAAGGTGGACGGCCTGACCTATGATATTGTGGCCGAAGCACTGGAAAAGTGCCGCAAGGGCCGCCTGTTCATCCTGGACGAGATCATCAAGCCCTGCATTGCCGAGCCGCGCGCAGAGCTTTCCAAGTATGCACCCAAGATGTTCAGCATGCAAATCCCCGTTGACAAGATCAAGGACGTCATCGGTAAGGGCGGCAAGGTCATTCAGGAAATGTGCGCCAACTTCAACTGCAAGATCGACATTGAGGAGGACGGCCACGTCTTTATCTCCGCTGTGGATCAGGACGACGCCAAGCGCGCGATTTCCACCATCAAGACCATTGTAGAAGATCCCGAAGTGGGCGCTATCTACAAGGGCCGCGTGACCCGCCTGATGAACTTTGGCGCATTTGTTGAGATTGCCCCGGGCAAGGAAGGTCTGGTTCACATCTCCAAGCTGGACGACCACCGTGTAGAGCATGTGGAAGATGTTGTTGCCGTGGGCGATCCCATCATCGTTATGGTAACCGACATCGACCAGCAGGGTCGCATCAACCTGTCCCGCAAGGATGCCCTGGCCGCCATCGCCAAAAAGCGCGCGGAACAGCAGCAGTAAAGTTACGGGAGTTTTGTTCCTTCTTTGAAAAGAAGGGAACCGAAGAAACTTTAATAGAATAAAAACAGGCAGTGCCGCTCCCGGAAAGGGGAGAAGGACACTGCCTGTTTTGGTATTGGGTAAAAAAGAAAGTGGGTACTTGAACAGAAAAACAGCGCAGAATCTTTCGATTCTGCGCTGTTTTTATATGGAGCGGGTGAAGGGAGTCGAACCCTCGTCCCCAGCTTGGAAGGCTGATGTACTAGCCGTTGTACGACACCCGCATTGAATACTTAATTATTTTACCGCACGGGTGCCGGTTTGTCAATAGCGGATTGCCGGTTTTTAGCTGCTCCGGCCTGATCCGGCGTGTTTTCACTCAGCGTTTTTACCGTCGAGCAAAAGAACCAGGAATTCCCTCAAAACTCTTTGCGCTGATAAATTTGTACGCTCAAGGCCCAGCTGCCAAGGTAGAGCAGCAGCACGGCCGCGCAGGGCAGCAACAAAAGCACCGGCTGCGCGGTGAGGGCATTGCCCAAAGCGTCCAGCTGGGAAATGACGGAAGAACGCTGCAGATAGGGCAGATGCTCCATGGCAAAAATTATGAGGAAAACACCAAAGAATGCGACCAGGTATACCCAGGTGCGGGCACGCACCGCGCCGAATTTGTAGGAAAACGGCATGTTGATGGCAAACAGCAGCAGGGAAAACGCGGCAATGACCAGAATCGAGAATGCCGCTTCCAACACATCTGTGTATTGGCCGGTAAGGAAAATCCCCACCGCGGCGCAAACGCTGCCAAACAGGGTGAACAGCAGCCCCAGCAGGTACTTGCAGCCAACAACCTGCCCCGGTGTGACCGGCAGGGTGCGGGCATAGGTATCCCAGTGGGCGTAATCATCAAAATTCATGGTGCTGGATGCGTAAACGCCGCACACGGCAACCAGCGCATAACACAGGTAATTCATATGCAGGCAGACCGCCATGCCAAGATAAAGCACAACCATAATAAGGAAATTTTTCTTGTAGCTGTTCATCAAAATGGCCCAGTCTTTGCACAAAAGACCTTTCATTGTTAACCCTCCTTGCTGGTCAGGCGCATAATGTCATCAATGCTGGCGGCATCGCATACCACACCGGGCAATGCGCGCAGGACGCTGACCCGCGGGTGTACCAGGCTTTCGCAGCCGGCGGCGGTGCGGCAGGTGGCGGCGATCCACTCCGGCGGCAGGCGGTCAAGGTCCTGCTGGCTGCACCGCAGAATGCCGTATTCTTCCATCAGGTCATCCTTGTTTTTGGCAAACAGCAGCTGCCCGTGGTGCAGGTAGGCAATGGTATCGGCGATCTGTTCCAGGTCGGTGGTAATGTGGCTGCTCAACAGCACGCTGTGGCGCTCATCCTGGATAAAATCAAGCAGGATATCCAAAATCTCGCTGCGGGCGGCGGGGTCCAGCCCGGAGGTGGCTTCGTCCAGCACCAGCAGCCCCGGCCGGTGGGCCAAAGCGCTGGCAAGGTTCAGCTTCATCCGCATGCCGCGGCTGAGTTCTTTGATGCTCTTTTTCGGCGGCAGGTGGAACTGCTCCAGCAGAGCGGCGAAATAACCGGCATCCCACGCTGGGCCAAATATGCCGCGCAGGCTGGCACCAACTTGTGCGGGGGTCAGCGATTCATAAAAATAGGCATCCTCAAACACAACGCCAATTTTCGCGCGCACGGCGGCATCATCTGGGGTGGCGCTCAGCAGCTCCACGGTGCCGGCATCCGGGCGGTTTACACCGGTCAGCAGTTTGAGCAGGGTGGTTTTGCCCGCGCCGTTTTCACCAATCAGGCCAACAATGCTCCCGGCGGGAATTTCCAGGTTCAGCGGGCCAAGGGTAAAACCGTGGTAATGTTTTGCCACACCATGCAGTGCGGCGGCCAAAGGTTCAGCCATCATGATTCCTCCCACAAAAGGTCAAGGGTTTCGCGCACTTCGTCTTTGGTAATGCCGCCGCGCCGCGCGGCATCAATGGCGTGCTGCAGGTGCTCTTCCATCTGTTTTAAGCTTTCCTCCCGGTGTAGGGCCGGGTTTTGCGGCGCAACAAAGCTGCCGCGCCCCGGCATGGTGGTAATAAAACCATCGGCCTCCAGGTCCTCATACGCGCGCTTGGTGGTGATCACGCTGATGCGCAGCTCCTTCGCCAACAGGCGGATGCTGGGCAGTGCATCGCCCTGCTGCAATTCGCCGTTCAAAATTTTGGCTTTGATCTGCCGGGTGATCTGCGCGTAAATGGGTTCCTGGCCGGAATTGGAGATATACAGCTCCATGCCGTGTTCCTCCTTGCAATCTGAACTGTTCATATGCTATATATACAGTATATACGCAATATACACAGCTGTCAACAGGTAAAATAAAAAAATCCCCGCCCATATTCAGGACAGGGATGGGAAAAGGCGGGAACAGGCAGTCAGGTTTCCGCCGCCGGTTCTTCCTCCGGTTCGCTCACCGGCAGGCCGCGGTGCTCCACCGGGGTGGAAAACACGATCTGCGTGCGGGTACGGCCAAACTGCTGCAGATGGTTGATAAAGGTATCCAACTCCTGCGTGGTGCCAAACAGCACTTCAATCAGCATGCTGTAATCGCCGGTCACGCAGTTGCACTCCACAACATTGCCGCAGCTTTGGATGTAGGGGTAAAACTCCGGCTTGCGCTGGGGGTCCATGTCCAGATTGATGAACGCCTTGACCATGTAGCCCAGCTTCGGCGCGTCGACCTGTGCCTGGTAGCCGGTGATGGTGCCGGAGCTTTCCAGGCGGGCCATGCGGGCCGACACGGCGGGGCTGGACAAAAACACATGGTCGGCAATTTCCTTTAACGGTGCGCGGGCGTTGTTTTGCAAAAGGTCGATGATTTTACGGTCAATGTGATCCATGGTAACACCTCATTTTAGGCAAAAAGCTCCCGTTCGTGTGCGCCATTGCACCTGAACGAGAGCTTAGTCAGCTTTACTATGCAAAGAATTTTACCATACGGAAAGCAAAAAGTAAAGCGATTTGCAAAATAAATTAAGTCTACAACTCGGCAGCAGCCCGTCTGCCTTGTGCCTCACATATCCGGGAACACATTCCGCGCACTGATAAGTGCATTGTTATAGTACATCTCAAAATGGCAGTGGGGACCCGTGGCAGCGCCGGTGGCCC
>ERZ779956.1434-NODE-1434-length-10840-cov-1.516736_pt1 | contig 10840 bp, 9 predicted proteins | sample MGYA00511940_ERZ779956 | MGnify/ENA primary metagenome ERZ779956 (study PRJEB29588, sample SAMEA2154992) | human gut metagenome | biome: human gut; feature: human-associated habitat; material: faeces | place: Denmark | collected 2008/2010 ...
GCTTTACTCTGAGTTCGGGAATAATTTTGTCAAGACGATGTTGCGTCTGGGAAATGAACGGGAGCAGTTGTCTGTCGTGTTCGACCAGATTGGTTCGCCGACGTATGCTGGGGATCTGGCGGCAGCTGTTTTATCGGTGTTGGTGCAGGCGGAGACAGGTGCTTTCGTCCCCGGTATCTACCATTATTCCAACGAAGGGGTTTGCAGTTGGTATGATTTCGCTGTGAAGATTATGGAGTTGGGTGGTGTGTCCTGCCATGTTCTCCCGATCGAGTCCAAAGATTATCCTGCAAAAGCTGCCCGTCCACATTTCAGCGTCCTGAACAAGGCGAAGATCAAAGCAACCTATCGCATCAGCATTCCCCATTGGGAGACGAGCTTGCGGACTTGCATGATGGGAATCGGCGGAAATCAGAATAATTTAAATAGGTAAGTAAATGATGATTTATCGGCAAAATAAAACAAAATAAAAATAACGAAATAAGATACATAACAATGAGTCAGTATTCAGAAGAGATTGAGAGAAGAAGAACGTTTGCTATTATCAGCCACCCGGATGCCGGTAAGACGACTCTTACCGAAAAACTGTTGCTCTTTGGGGGGGCCATTCATGTGGCAGGAGCCGTAAAGTCTAACAAGATCAAGAAGACAGCTACCTCCGACTGGATGGAAATTGAAAAGCAGCGTGGAATCTCCGTCGCAACCTCCGTGATGGCTTTCGATTATTCCGGTCATAAAATCAATATTCTCGATACGCCCGGCCACCAGGACTTCGCTGAAGATACGTTTCGTACGCTGACGGCTGTGGATAGCGTTATTATCGTGATCGATACCGCAAAAGGTGTGGAAGCCCAGACCCGTAAGCTGATGGAAGTCTGCCGTATGCGTAAGACCCCCGTGATCGTGTTTGTCAATAAGATGGACCGCGACGGTAAGGACCCGTTCGACTTGCTGGACGAGATCGAAGAAGAACTGCATATCAATGTGCGTCCGCTGAGCTGGCCGATCGACATGGGACAACGGTTCCGGGGGGTCTATAATATATATGTACAGAGACTGAACCTCTATACTCCGAGCAAGCAGTATGTGACGGAAAACGTGGAATTTAAGGATATCAACAGCCCGGAACTTGAAAACTATATCGATGCCGGACAGGCAGAAAAGCTCCGTTCCGATATCGAACTGATAGAAGGTGTTTATCCCGAATTTGATGTCGATACCTACCTGAAAGGAGATATCGCTCCCGTGTTCTTTGGTTCTGCCTTGAATAACTTCGGGGTGAAAGAACTGCTGGATTGCTTTATCAATATCGCTCCTTCTCCCCGTCCCGTGTCGGCCGTGGAACGGGTGGTCGATCCAGAAGAGGATGCCTTCTCCGGCTTCGTTTTCAAGATCCATGCCAATATGGACCCGAATCATCGCAGTTGTATTGCTTTCGTGAAGATATGTTCCGGCCGTTTCGAACGTAATGCCAACTACAAGCATGTCCGTTTCGGAAAGATGATGCGTTTCAGCAGTCCTACGGCTTTCATGGCGCAGAAGAAAGAAGTGGTGGACGAGGCTTTTGCCGGCGATATCCATAAGCCCTATCATATTACCTGTGAAATCCAGAAGAAGCGCGTGGAATGCGCTATGATGATCCAGGCTTACAATCAGCTGAAAAAGCCAAGGGTCATGGCTCAGCCCGGCTCTTTTGAAGCTAAAAGAGAAGCGCAGGAAAAACTGCAATAACAAAAGAAAAAGACCGCCCAAAGCGCGGGGAAAAGGGGTTTCTGTTTGCACAGAGCCCCTTTTTAATTTATAATATTCTTAAGTGTAGGCAAAATTTGACAGCTCCTTAGAGCTGAAAAGAAATTGATAACAGGTTCTGAAGATGGATTTTCGTCAAAGGAGGATTCACTGATGAAATTAAAAAGACTGGCAGTCTGTGCGCTGGCGGCATGCATGATCGGCACCGGCGCCATGATACATGTAGATGCATTCAGCCTGGGCAGTGTCCTTGGCGGTGTGGCAAAGGTAGGAGGCATAGGCTTCCTTGTTTCGAAATATGGAGAATCAATTAACAGCGCCATCAACTCGGTGATGATGAAGGAAGGAGCCGGCACAAACTACGCCACCAAGGTGGTGCCTATTGTGAGTATCGGCAACAGCGGCTATATTGGTGCCGCCCAGGTCATCGGCGATGCGGACCAGGTAGAGAAGGTAAAGGCTGTGGGTCAGCTGGAAGTCAGCTGGAACGACAAACTTTTCCGTATCAAAGGCCTGATTCCCATGGACAGTGTCAATCCAGCCTCCTTCAGCCGTGTGCAGGGGGTGGGCGTATCTGCAGTGATTGACGTACGAGTATAACGGAGGGTGATACTATGATAAAGAAAGCAATACTGGCAGCGGGAATTTCCCTTTTATGCCTGGCACCGGTTTATGCGGAAGAACCGGCTACCTTGACAGACCGGATTGACCGGGTGGACGAAGTCATTTACGGCAGTGCCCAGGACGGTTCCCTGATCAGCCGGGTGGACAATGCGGACAATTTGATTTATGGCACCGGAAATTCTTCAGCCAGCGGCCTGGACAACCGGATTACCAATCTTTACACCGATGTGGTGAAGAGCGATAACGATGCCCAGCCTTCCATTGCCACCAGAGTCAATGCCATGGAATATTATCTGACCGATGAAATCAAGTCCGATTCCCTGAAAACCAGAATCGGGGATCTGGAAACCAAGGTATACGGCGCAGAAAAGAAAGGCGCTCTGGATCAGCGGCTGGCCAATCTGGAAAAATCGGTCTACGGTGACCAGCATTATGAAATGAAAACGGTGGAGCTGCCGGCCAATACAGTATTCAAGATTTCCTTAAACGATGATGTAAGCAGCAAGACGAACCAGGTAGGTGATCCGGTAACCTTTACGGTACAGGAAGATGTAAGTGTGGGTAATGTGCTGGTCCTGCCCAAAGGCTCCCAGGGAAGCGGCGTGGTGACTAAGGTGAGCCGTCCGAAAAGCTTTGGCAGAAGTGGTGCGCTGGACGTATCTTTTGACCAGGTTTTCTCTGTAGATGATGAAGTCATTCCTACCGTACTGGGACCGGAAGCTAAGGAAAAGCTGAAAATGGAAGCCGCTGCTGTAGGTGCATCCACCATCGGCGCCCTGGCCCTGGGCCCCATCGGTCTGGTGGGCGGGTTCTTCGTGAAGGGCAAGGATGTGAGCCTCCCGGCAGGGAGCACCCTTTACATTGAAACCCAGGAGGCCGTCACCACCAAGGGCCTGGAACTGACCAATGGTGCGCCTAATGCGGTGATCCGGAAACGGGTGGTACGGTCTGCAGCAGCCACTGAAGAAACGACGGCTGCCGCTTCGGACAATGAAGTCAAAGAGACCGCTTTACCGGCAGAAGCAGAGAAAAAGGCAGGAGCTGAAGTGAAGGAAAAGGCAGAAGCGAAGGCTGAGGAATCGGCCTCTGCCATGAATGAAAAGGCGAAGGCGGAATTGGAATCGGTACGGGAAAAAGATACGGAAAAGGATGCTGCCAAAGCAGCAGGTTCCAGTGAAGAGACGCCTTCTGTAGTGATCGTGAGAAATGATTAAATGAGGAAAATATACTTAAAACTGCTGGCCCCTCTCCTCTTTGCTTCTCTGCTGGCTATGCCTGCAGGGGCAGAGGAACCGGAGGGCTTGGGGGAAGAAGCGGCGGAACCGGAAACTTCTTCTGCATTGGTCTTTGATGCCAAAGGGGTAGCCCGGCCGGTCACCTCCTACGAGGCGGCCGAAGCAGCGGCATCCAGAGAAAAGCAGGATACAGCCAAAGCAAAAGACAAGGACAAAAATAAAAATAAGGATGGTCAGGAAGAAACGGCAGCAGACAGCGGGATTTCAGCAGAAAACCCCATGTATGTCACCGCTGACCGCATGCGCTATAACGATACCACCGGCGACGTGGATGCCATGGGCAAAGTGGTGATCCGGCACATGCTTGACACCTACCAGACAGAATATGTATATGGCAATTCCATTGCCCAGAAATACGTGATACCGGGAGAAGTGCACTGGGTCAATCCCACCACCCGTCTGAAAGCGGAAAGGGCCGATTATGACGGGGCTAAATCCATGGGCCGTTTTGAAAAAATGGACGGCTGGGAATCGGGAACCTATTATTTCAAAGGTGCCAGCGGCGTGTATGACAGGAATGCCAATAAACTGGTGGTGGAAAAAGGGTATTTTACCACGAAACATGCGGTAGCCAAAGTACCGGATTATCGGATTGAGGCGGATTCCATCGATATTTACCCCAATGACCATTATGTGGCTCACAATGTGAAGCTCATGGCGAAGAATACCACCCTCATTACTCTTTCCAGCTATACCGGTTCCCTCAAGCGTGATGACAGTGAAGTGAGTCTGTGGTCTCTGATTCCACGCCCTGTCTTTGACAGTGATAACGGCATGGGACTCCATAATGAAATCACGGTGCCCCTGGACCATAATCCGGACCTGGCCTTTTATATGAAGAACCGCTGGTACACCAAATCCGGCTATAAACCGGATATGGGCGTACGCTACCGCACCCCTTTGGGCACCGCCCGCCTGCGCTATGCGGAAGAGGAAAGCTCTACCAATGATGACGGCGGTATCTGGGTAAAGAAGAGGCCTTCCCTGGAATTTGACACCAATCATTTCTATCTGGGGAAATCCCGTTTCTATACAGGAGCTCACGGGGAATGGGGTTACTGGGATGAAGACCACGGCGGCAGACACCCCAAGGGAGCCTATAAGGGCTTTGACCTTTATATTTCCGGCGATCCCTGGAAACTGGGGAAATTCATGAATTTCAGCTGGAAGGCAGGCTATGCGAAGGATTACTACAGCTATTCCAATAATATCCGCCGTAACAGCTATTACTCCCTGGGCCTTTCCGGCGGCTACGGTCCGCTGGCATCCTGGATTTCCTATACGGACCGTGATCTGAAAGGCTATACCCCCTACTACTACGACAGCTACAGCAGTGAAAAACCTCTGAGCCTGGGATTCCGCTGGCAGGCCACCAGACTGGATGCCTTCAGCCTGGCCTGGACCATTGATACCGTGAACGGGCGTCTGGATCATCGGTACTGGACCTACTACAGGGATATGCATTCTTTCTATGCCTGGATCCGGTATGATGATATTGAAAAGGAAACCCGCTTCATGATTATGCCGAAGGACTTTAAGTTCTAAGGGACATAGTGTTACTGGTGAGCTGGTGGATTCTTCTTTATAAGATGGTTCTGTCTCTTTGGGAAAGGAGGAATCCCTATGGCCATACAGCGCAGATGGATTCTTCCTTTAGGCGCCCTGGCGGCGGTGGGCCTTACCCTTTGGGGCATTTACGGCGTGGGCACTGCAGGCACACTTCTTCCTGAAAAAAGGGCTGCCTCTTCTCCTGTGGAAGTTCTGCCGGAGGAAGAGGATGGCCTCTCCCTGAAATATGATGCTGCCCTCCATCGAAGGGGAAAGCCCTTGCAGGATCCTTTTCATGCCGATGCACTGGTGCCTGTAGAAAAGGGAAGGCCGCCGCTTCCGGTCGTAGAAGGAAGGGAAGAGGCCCCTGCCGGAAAGGCGCCGGAGCTGAAGAAAAAAGAGACATCCTCCGCCTCGGGGCTTCCGGTGCTGAAAGGAGTCATGGCTTATGGCTCTCAGCGGAGGGCCCTTTTGGAAATGGACGGAACTTCCATAGTTGTAAAGGAAGGAGAGAGGGCAGGTCCATGGGACGTATCGGACATTCAGGACAGAAAAGTGACCCTTGTTTCCGGAGGAAACAGTCTTACCTTGACCATACGTTAAGAGGGAGCAGCATTCTTTTATGCTGCGCCCTTTTTGCCTGTGTTCCTCTGGGGCTGGAGGCCAGGGAAGAGTCCTGGGACCGGCCCGTTCATGACATGGTGGCCGAGGAACTTTCCGGCGGCATGCAGCCATCCCCAAGGGAAGAGGCGCCTTCTGCCGTCAGAATTACTCCGTCTGCCAGGCGGGATTTCAGCCTCCATGTAGCCGGCGCTCCGGCCATGGAAGTCATCCGCACCCTGGCGGAAATGACAGGAAAGAACCTGGTATTTTCAGGAGATTTGACGGAAACAGTGACAGCCAGCCTGGACCATGTGACTCCGGAAGAAGCGCTTTCTTCCATCCTTGCCTCCTGCGGTCTTTCGTCCCGAACCGAAGGGTCCACTCTTATTGTATTCAACAGCCGCCTGGAAAAGAATGCGGTGTCCGGCACCCGGGCGTTCCGCCTGTCCTATGCCAATGCAGAGGAAGTGGCCATGGGACTGGAAAAGGTGATGGACAAGGGAAAGGTTACTTTCAGCCCTTCTGCTAATACGGTCATTGCCAGCGGCACGCCCCGGGAGCTCATGCAGGCGGAAAGTCTGGTGAAAGCGCTGGATGTGCCGGAAAAACAGGTGAAAGTGGAAGCGGAAGTGGTGGCTGTTAATAAAAGCTATGCCAAAGACCTGGGCATTGACTGGGATTTCAAAAGTCTTACAGGCAGTGCTTCCTATGACCGGGACAGCTGGAGCGAACAGCATTATGTCACCGATGACAGCGGCCATATTCTCTTTGACAGCGACGGCAATCCAAGGGTCCGGAATATAGAAAGAAACGGCTGGGATGTGACCATTCCCGATGGCTATGCCGGTATTTCCTATGGCCGGTCTCTTGCAGGCCATCCCTATACCTTTTTCTTTCAAGCCAAACTGAATGCCCTGGTAACCAGGGGGAAGGCCAAAGTACTGGCCCGGCCCAGCGTGGTGACCATGAACGGCAGGGAAGCGGAAATCCTCATAGGCAGCCGCATCCCGGTGATTGTGGAACATATGGAAAACGGGGTCAAAACCACGGCGACCGAATACAAGGATGCCGGCATTAAACTGACCTATACGCCTATTATCAGCAGAAATGATGAAATCACTGCCGATGTTCATGCGGAAGTGGCCACGCCCTACCTGGTGCCGGAAATGAAGGCCTATCGCATTATTACCCGCTCCGCCAACACCATGGTGCGGCTGCAATCAGGCGATATGCTTACCATTGGCGGACTTATCGATAAAGAACAGGCCAGAACCATGAGAAAGGTGCCGATTCTGGGAGACATTCCCCTGCTGGGCCGGCTTTTCCAGAGCCGCAGTACGTCTACGGAGGAATCGGAAATCGTTATCGTCATTAAGGCAGATATTGTGAAGTAAATAGAAGAGCTATAGTTTCTGATTGCCCGGGGTCTGAACTCTTTTAAACCTATGAATCCTTTTATATACAAGTGAGAAAGAAATGGCAGTTTTAAAAATCAGCGGATTATCAAAATCCTTTGGAATCAAAACAGTTTTTGAAAACGTTTCCTTTGAAGTAAGGAGCGGCGAACGAATCGGCCTTGTAGGTGCCAATGGCGCCGGCAAGACCACTCTTTTGAAGTGCATTATGGGCGCGGAGGAAGCGGACAAAGGCTCCGTGAAAGCCAGTGACGGCGCCATTATCGGCTATCTCCGGCAGGATTTCAACTACACCAGTCATACCATCCGGGAGGAAATGGAAGACGCCTGGAAGGATGTGCTCTATTACAAAGACCGGATGGAAACCCTGGCCAGGGAACTGGAAAGCAGTAAAAGCGATGAAAAACTGGTGGAAGCCTATGGCCGTGCGGAAGCCCGCTTTGAATTTCTGGGAGGCTATGACTATGAATCCACTACCCGGAAAATTCTGACAGGCCTGGGCTTTTCCGATGATGACTGGGACCGGGATATCCATTCCTTCTCCGGCGGGCAGAAGGTCAGAATCAACTTGGCCGCTGCTTTTGTGCGTCATCCCGATTTCCTCCTTCTCGATGAACCGACGAACCATCTGGACATGGGCATGCTGGAATGGCTGGAGGAGTACCTTCGCTCCTACAAAGGCGGTATCCTCATGATTTCCCATGACCGCTATTTCCTGGACGGTGCAGCTACAGGAATCATTGATCTGGAGAATCACCATATCCGTTCCTTCCGCGGCGGCTATACCCGGTATATGGAAACGAAGGAAAACCAGGACCGGGCCTATGAGAAAGCCTATGAAAAACAGCAGGAACATATCAAGGAGACTGAGGAATATATCCGCCGCTACAAAGCAGGCATCAAGGCCAAGCAGGCCAGAGGGCGTCAGTCCCAGTTGAACCGGCTGGTGAGGCTGGAGAAACCGGTGCACCAGGCATCCCTTCGTTTCCATTTTGACCCGCCTCAGGAATGCGCAGATAAGGTGCTCGATGTGCTTCGGGTAGAAGGATCCTATGGCAGCCATATCCTTTTCAAGGATCTCACTATCCATATCAAAAAGGGAGAAACAGTGGGACTCATCGGCCCCAACGGCGCAGGCAAGACCACCATCCTGAAAATGATTACGGGAGAGAAGAAGCCTGATACCGGTTTTATCCAGCTGGGCAATAATGTGAAAATGGGTTACTATTCCCAGGAACAGGAGCGGCTCCATCCGAAGCTCACAGTGCTTGACGAAGTGCGGGATACATTCAACTTCGGTGAAAAAGAAGCCCGTAACATTCTGGGCATGTTCCTCTTCCGGGGAGATGACGTATTCAAGACGGTAGGCATGCTTTCCGGCGGCGAAAAGGCCCGCCTGTCCCTGCTCTGCCTCTTCCTGGAAAAGCCGAATTTCCTCATTCTTGATGAACCGACGAACCATCTGGATATTCCCACCAGGGAAATCATGGAAGATGCCATCGAGGCCTTTGGCGGCACCTGCCTGGTGGTATCCCATGACCGCTATTTCCTGGATAAAGTGGCAGACCGGATTCTGGAACTGGATCACGGAAAGCTCACAGAATACCTGGGCAACTACAGCTACTACAAGGAAAAGAAACAGGACCTTGAGGCTTTTGAAAAGGACAGGAACGGTAAAGAGGAAGAAGAAGAGAAAGAAAAGGAAGAAAAGCCCCGGGAAAATGAGCACCAGGTGAAAACCGAGGTTTCCGCCGCCGATGTATCTAAATTAAGTCATGTGGAAATGGAAATCGGGCGGCTGGAAGCAACTATGAAAATGTACACGGTGCAGATGAGCATGAATCCTGAAAATTATGCAGAACTGGCCGATGAGTATGAGGAAGCGAAAAAGAAGCTGGACAAGCTGTACGCGAAGTGGGACGAACTGGCGGAAAAGACGGAGTCCTGAATGCTCACGGTTAAGGGCAGTCAAAAAAATCCTGAAAAGCAGAAGCTTTTCAGGATTTTTGATTGCCCTTTTATCCCACCAGATTCAGAAGGGCCAGCACAATGGTGCCGGGGACTCCGAAGAGGGCCACCACAATGCCATGCATGGTGGTAAGGGTCATATGGGTGATTCCGATGGTATTCAGCAGCCAGAAGAGAAGACCGCCCATAATGATATTGCCGATGATTTTTTTCACAAACCGGGCAAAGAGGAAGAACGCCACAATGATGACGATGACACTGGTAATGCCATATCCGCCCAGGGCGCCTAAAGATTCGATCATGGTATCAGATTTCCTTTCTGTTTTCCACGGCTCCCGCCAGGGTGATGCCGTCAGTATAGCCTACGGCGCCGCCGGCTGGAATGCCCCTGCCGATGCGGGTGACTTTGATGCCCGATGGTTTGATGAGCCGGGAAAGATAGTAGGCCGTGGCTTCACCTTCCGTATCCGGATCCGTGGCAATGATGACTTCTTTCACATCGTTCTTCTCCAGCCGTTTCAGGAGTTCCTTGATTTTCAGCTGCTCAGGACCTATGCCGTCCAGAGGAGAGAGAACGCCGTGAAGAACGTGGTACAGGCCGTGGTATTCCTGGCTCTGCTCCATGGCGGTCACATCCTGGGGCTGTTCTACCACGCAGATGATGGAATGGTCACGGCGGTCATCACTGCAGATGTCGCAGGGGTCCGAGGTGGCCAGATTGCAGCAGGTAGAGCAGTAGCATACCCTGCTCCTGGCATGGCGGATGGTATCCAGAAATAAATCCACTTCCTCCTGGGGACGTTCCAGCATGAAGTAAGCCAGTCGGCGGGCGCTTTTTACACCGATGCCGGGAAGCTTTCTGAACTGCAGGGCTACTTCTTCCAGATCTTTATTCATCAGAACATGCCGCCGGGAAGGCCCAGGCCTCCGGTGACCTGGCTCATGCTCTTCTGTACCATTTCATCGGCTTTCTTGCCGGCTTCGTTGACAGCGGTGGTGATGAGGTCTTCCAGCATTTCCGGATCTTCCGGGTCGATGGCATCTTTAGCGATTTTCAGTGCGGTAATCTGCTTTTCACCATTCATGGTGAGGGAAACGGCGCCGCCGCCTACGGATACGTCAACGGTCTGTTTCTTCAGCTCTTCCTGCTTCTTCTGCAGTTCTTCCTGCATTTTCTTCGCTTTTTTCAGCATGTTCTGCATCTGTGCTTTATTTCCAAACATAATGAATCCTCCTTAAGGTAATATTGAATCAATTTTCTGTTTCATGATTCAGTCTTTTCATATATATCACAGTCTGCCATGATTTTCAAGGCTTCATTTAAAGACGGATCCTTCAAGTCCTTCTCCGGAATACGGTCTCTGGAAACAGGGCGGTAGTCCTGCATCGGCTTTTTTGCCATCTCAGTGGAAGGAGAGGAGGGGGCTGCCTTTGGGGCAGACTGGAGCAGAGTAAAGGCCGCTGCTTCTTCCTCGCCCCCCTTCAGCACTGTATGCATCTGGATGGGAGAACCGGTGACTTTAGCAAAGGCTTCGGCGGCTACCTTCTGGTAGGACTTATTATTTCCTGCGGCCACCAGGAACTGCTGCGGCGCAGAAACGATGGCCCTGGTATGGGTGCAGTAAATGAGGGTGCTCT
>ERZ779956.1435-NODE-1435-length-10838-cov-4.277937_pt1 | contig 10838 bp, 6 predicted proteins | sample MGYA00511940_ERZ779956 | MGnify/ENA primary metagenome ERZ779956 (study PRJEB29588, sample SAMEA2154992) | human gut metagenome | biome: human gut; feature: human-associated habitat; material: faeces | place: Denmark | collected 2008/2010 ...
TGACGGGCCATCTTTGGGGATAGCTCCTTCAGGTACATGGATGTGGATATTCCAATTGTCAAAGATATCCTCCTGTAAATTCAGCAGTTTGGTATGTGCCTTGAGATATTCCAAAGCCAGCATGGCCGACTCTTTCATTACGTCACCCAAGTTCCCGGTCAATGTCAGTTTACCGCCTTTTCCTTTGCTCAAACTGGTTTCTACAAACAAGATCTCACCTCCGACAGCTGTCCACGCCAGCCCTGTGACAACACCGGCGTATTCATTTCCTTGATATTTGTCACGGCTATATTCTGGCGTGCCTAGGTATTTGCGTACATCGGCAGGTTTTATTTCATGCATCACTTCATAGCCGTCACGTGCAAATTCCAACGCTATTTTACGCATTACCTTGTTTATCTTCTTCTCAAGTTCGCGTACCCCACTTTCACGAGTATAATTTTCTACAATACATTCCAAGGCAGCTTTAGAGAACTTCACATATTCTTTTTTAATGCCGTTGGCTTCCAGTTCTTTGGGGACAAGATGCCGGCGAGCTATTTCTACTTTTTCTTCTGTGATATATCCGCTGACCTCTATCAACTCCATACGGTCCAGCAGAGCAGGAGGGATGGTGCTCAAATTGTTTGCCGTAGCGATGAACATTACTTTAGACAAGTCGTAATCTACATCCAAATAGTTATCGTGGAAAGTGTTGTTCTGTTCGGGGTCAAGCACTTCCAGCATAGCGGAACTGGGATCTCCGCGGTGGTCACTGCCCAGTTTGTCTATTTCGTCCAAAATGATAACCGGATTAGAGGACTCGGCTTTTATCAAACTTTTGATGATACGGCCCGGCATGGCACCGATATAAGTTTTACGATGGCCACGGATCTCGGCTTCGTCATGCACACCACCCAATGACATACGTACATATTTACGTTTCAATGATGCCGCTATGGAACGCCCTAAAGAAGTTTTACCGACTCCCGGAGGACCATAAAGGCAGATGATGGGTGATTTCATATCACCTTTTAGTTTCAGCACTGCTAAATGTTCAAGGATACGCTCCTTTACTTTCTCTAGTCCGTAGTGGTCTTTGTTCAATGTCTTTTCGGCATTACTTATATTCAGGTTGTCAGTGGTAAAGACATTCCAAGGTAATCCTAACAGGGTTTGCAAATAGGTAAGTTGCACATTGAAATCCGGTGATTGGGAATTTGTCCTTTCCAATTTGGAAACTTCTTTTTCAAAGAGTTCTGCCATTTCCGGACTCCATTTCTTGGTTTTTCCTTTTTGGCGGAGTTCATCTATTTCATCTTCCTGTCCGGCACCCAGTTCATCCTGTATGTTTTTAATTTGTTGCTGCAAGAAATATTCGCGTTGCTGACGGTCAATATCTTCGCGTGTACGCATTTGAATGCTTTGTTTGATATCAGCCAATTGTACTTCACGATTTAAGATCTTGACCAGCATATACAGGCGGCTTTGCAAATCGCCAGCTTTTAGCAATTTTATCTTTTCTTCTACCGGAATAGGGAAGTTTGCACAAATAAAGTTTACCAAAATTTCCGGATTGTCCAAGTTCTTGATTGCAAAAACAGTATCCGGGCTCATCTTCTCGGAAGCCTCTATGAACTTACTCGTCAAATCCTTGCAGGTGTCAATCAATGCTTTGAATTCGTCCGTTTCCAGTTGGTCATTTGCCTCTGGAATAGGAGTCACTATTCCTTTCAAATATGGAGATGTTTTTGTGATACTGTCCAAATGTACTTTGGGTCCGTTTGACTGCATAATTACTGTAGTATTTCCACCTGGCATTTCGAATACACGGAGAATCTTCCCAATAACTCCTACATGGTACACATCATTAAAACCGGGATCGTCCATATCTCCCTGTATCTGACAAACTACCGCTATGGGAAGTTTTTTCTTGTATGCAGCATTTACCAATTTCAATGTGCTGGGGCGTCCAATGGTTACAGGCATTACTACAGATGGAAACATTACCATGTTGCGTAAAGGCATAACAGGTATTTCTTTATTAAATTCCATAGCAGTTACTTCATCCGGATCCGTTTGGATTTCAGCTAACATAGAGATGTCATCGTTATCAGTATTCAACAAAATATCCTCTTTCTTATTCCTCTTCATAATTTATTCCTCTTGTGTTAAATTGAGCCCAATGCCCAAAACGGGGACAAAGTTAATCATTCCTTGTCGAATAAGGAAAATTCATGGGAACTAATTGAGTTTTAAAAATCAAATATTTCCTAATAATTGGAGTAATTAAATGGATTTTTCTATTTTTGACAGCTAATTTAATAAATATAGTATGCCAAATCCTTATTTTTCTTTTAAGCAATTTACTGTTTATCATGATAGATGTGCCATGAAGGTTGGTACGGACGGAGTTTTATTGGGAGCTTGGGCCGATGTGGTTTCCGCCCGTAATATTTTAGATATTGGTACTGGAACCGGATTGATTTCTTTGATGATGGCACAGCGGTGCAATGCCCAGATAAGAGCAGTTGATATAGATGCGGATGCTGTGGAACAAGCTCGTGGAAATGTGGCGGCATCTCCGTGGCAGGATAGGATAGAAGTGGAGTTGCAGGATATTTGTCATTTTACATCGGAAACACTCTTTGATGTTATTGTTTCCAATCCTCCTTATTTTACCGATTCATTGAAATGCCCTGAAAGGCAGCGTAATATCGCTCGGCATACAGATCTTCTTGATTTTGATAAATTAGCAGAATCTGCCGCCCGTTTGCTTCATTCCGAAGGTGTTTTTTCTGTGATTATTCCTGCTGATGGTAAAGAATCTTTTTTGATGGCTGCCACTCGTTACGGATTACATCTCTCACACCAGACTTTAATTCATACAAAACTTGGAACTGAACCCAGACGGGTATTGCTTGCTTTCAAATTCTCTGTGGATAAATGTGTTACAGACGATTTGACCATCGAATTATCACGTCATGTGTATAGTGAAGAATATATAGCCTTGACTAAAGAATTTTATTTGAAAATGTAGAGGGTGGATTATTCTGAACATCATCAAAGAAACTGTTTTTATTTGGCAGAGTCTTTACTGATGTTCAGAAAAAAGATATTTTTTATTGTTTTTTGGATAGACGACGCAATAAACTTTTGTTAAGCTCAAATAAATGGCTGTGCCGGAAAGCAAAAGTTTCAGCTTTAGGCTTCATACCACTGAATATTTCGGATATTTGTTGTAAGAGACTAAAAGGTTCGTTCTCTTTTTTTTTATCAGAAACAATGATGTTGAGTCCGTGTGGAATCAATTCTACCTCAATATCCTTTCCTCCCATGATCGGATCTCCGTCATAATGCATTACTCCGGGTTTTGAACGATGTATCTTAATCTTTTTAGTACGGAATGTCTTGATCCGGCTGTTTTGGTCTATGGTTTTGTTGAAAAGTTGAAAAGATAAAGAAGGAACATCCAGCACTGTGAACGGCTCTAATATTGTGACATCCATCAAACCATCGGTTAACGAGGCTTGTGGAGCAATATATGCGTTATTCCCATATTGGGAGGCATTGCCGCAGGCTATCAGGAAAGCTTTGTATTTTACCGTTCCTTCTTCATTTTCTATTTCATAAGTTTCAGGTTTGTAACTCAGACTCTCATGCAAGGTATTTTCCAGATAGGTTAGTAGTCCGCGTTTACCTGAATCAGCAAACTTTAAGCTGACAAACGCGTCAAAACCTACTCCGCATGTGCAGAAAAAAGGTATGTTGTTTATTTTTCCGTAATCAATACAGGCAACAGAACTTTCGTTTATAATGTCAATAGCAGCCTTGGGCTCCAAAGGAATTTGTAAATGTCGCGCTAGTCCGTTTCCCGACCCGCAAGGTATAATACCTAATGCTGTATCCGTATGTATCAGTGCACGTCCTATTTCGTTTATAGTTCCATCTCCTCCAATAGCCACTACTATATCTACTTTCTCTTTGGCAGCTGTAGCCGCAATCTTTTCAGCATGGCCGGCATATTGTGTTTTGACAATCGTATAATCATAAAGTGTACGGTTTATACGTTCGTCAATCCATTTTAATATGGCTCTTTTCCCCTGTGTCCCCGAGATAGGATTAACGACAAATACAATTTTCTTTTTTGTGGTCATACTTTTACTTTGGTAGTTTAGCTCTTTATTAAACGCAAAAGTAATACATTTTGTTTATAACTGCCCTAAATCCTAAAAGTTTTGATGCCCCTAAATATTTTTTTTGAAAAAAAGTACAATCGGTTGTAGAATTTACTATCTTTGCAGCCTGTTTTGACGGGAACACCTTGAAAACAGAATGTATTAGTGAGTTTATATACATTATTTTAAAGTAGGCCGACGAGGCTTACATATACAATAGGATATGGGATTATTACAAGACAAGTTAAGTAAATTCAGATTGCCTCAACTATACATGGAAAGAGGCGTTTACCCTTATTTTCGTGAGATAGACAGCCATCAGGATACAGAGGTTATCATGGATGGTAAAAAGGTGCTGATGTTTGGCTCCAACTCATATATGGGGTTAACCTACGATGAACGGATTATCGAAGCAGCTATTGCTGCAACCCGTAAATATGGTACAGGTTGTGCAGGTTCACGCTTCTTGAATGGTACGCTTGATCTGCACGTTCAGTTAGAAAAGGAATTGGCGGAATTCGTAGGGAAAGATGATGCATTGGTTTATTCTACCGGTTTTACTGTAAATGAAGGTGTGGTATCTTGCCTGACAGACCGCAATGACTACATTATCTGTGATGACCGTGACCATGCTTCCATCGTAGACGGACGTCGCCTTTCTTTCTCCACCCAGTTGAAATACAAGCACAATGATATGGAAGCCCTTGAGAAAGAACTTCAGAAGTGTAAACCGGAATCTGTGAAACTGATTGTGGTGGATGGGGTTTTCTCTATGGAAGGTGATTTGGCTAACTTGCCTGAGATTGTTCGTTTGAAAGACAAATACAATGCAAGTATCATGGTGGATGAAGCACATGGCTTGGGTGTGTTCGGTCGTGACGGGCGAGGAGTCTGCGATCACTTCGGACTGACAGATCAGGTAGATGTTATTATGGGTACATTCTCAAAGTCACTGGCTTCTATCGGTGGTTTTGTTGCTGCGGATAAAGATACAATCAACTGGTTGCGTCACAACTCACGCTCATATATATTCTCTGCAAGTAATACTCCTGCTGCAACAGCTGCTGCACGTGCTGCACTTCATATCCTTAAGAGTGAGCCCGAACGTCGTGAGAATTTGTGGAAGATTACAAATTATGCTTTGGATTGTTTCCGTCAGGCCGGTTTTGAAATCGGTGATACTGAAAGTCCGATCATTCCACTTTATGTTCGTGATACGGACAAGACATTCGAAGTGACTAAGCTGGCATTTGACGAGGGTATATTTATTAATCCTGTTATTCCACCAGCTTGTGCACCACAAGATACTTTGGTGCGTGTTGCTTTGATGGCTACTCATACAAAGGAACAAGTTGACTATGCTGTGGATAAACTGACCAAGTGCTTTAAGAAGTTGGAAATCATAAAATAAGATATCACAGGTTGCCTTTGTAAAGGCAACCTGTTTTTTATTATGTATTATTGTCTATCTTTGTATCCGCTTTACTTGAAAAGGACATGAATCGGATAAAAGGTATTCTATATGCAGCAGTGTCTTCTGCGACTTTCGGATTGGCACCGTTTTTTTCCATAAGCTTGTTGGCTATTGGATATTCTTCTTTTGAAGTGCTGACTTATCGTTGGGGAGTTGCTACAGTTGTCTTGCTTGTTTTTGCTTTTCTTACCAAATGTGATTTTCACATAGGGTATAAAGATTTTAAAACAATTTTCGGACTGAGCTTGCTGCGTGCGCTTACTTCGTTCAGTCTTGTCATAGCTTATCAGAATATTGCAAGTGGTGTTGCTTCTATTATCCATTTTATGTATCCGCTGGCTGTTGCAGTAACAATGGCTGTTTTCTTTAGAGAAAAAAAGTCTATTGTGACTTTCGCTGCTATCGTTTTATCATTAGTAGGAGCATCTTTATTATCTTCCGGAAATATAGAATATAATGGTGGAAATAGAATGATGGGGTTGATAGCGGCCTGCATATCGGTTTTCTCTTATGCCGGTTATATAATAGGTATAAGAAAAACTAGAGCAGTGGAAGTTAATTCTACGGTATTAACTTGTTATGTGATGGGGTTGGGAGCCTTGCTCTTTTTGCTGGGAGGACTTTTCTATGATAAGGGGGTCCGTTGGGAAACCAATGTAATCACTTGGCTCTATATTGGGGGACTGGCACTTCCTGCAACTGCGATCTCTAATATCACGTTGGTGAAGGCTGTAAAATTGGCAGGACCGACGTTGACTTCTTTATTGGGTGCATTGGAACCTCTTACGGCAGTCCTGGTAGGGGTATTTGTATTCAATGAACTCTTTACTACATACAGTGCTTTGGGCATAATCCTTGTTGTGATTTCTGTAAGTTTGGTGCTTTTTCAGCAAAAAAGAACATATACATAGACGTTTGCTATTCAGTTTTCAGGCTGTTTACCGGATTAGTGCGTGCACTAAGATAACTATGTATTGTTATCGTAATGGTTGTAATTACCAATACAATAAGAATAGGAGTCAGGAAATTCCATTGTGTGGCTGAAATTCGATAAGCAAATTGCTCCAGCCAATGTTGCATTAATAACCACGTTATCGGAATAGCGATGATGTATGCTACTAGTATTTGCCATAGAAACGAACGGTTTAGTAACCATACTATTTCCCAATTGGAAGCACCGTGCACTTTACGGATTGCAATTTCACGGGTACGATGACGTACAGCGTACCATGAAATACCGAACAGGCCAAAACAGGTCAGGGCCAATGCAATAAATGAGTAGCTGATAAGGATTCGGGAGAGTATAATTACTTTGTTATTACGCAACATAAATTCTTTATGCATATCTACATATTTGAAACCTCTGTCACCATTCATTTCCTTCCATAATTTTTCAATAGATACCAATGTTTCTTTATAATATTCAGGAATGAGTTTTATTTGTATGAATGTTCCTTTCTGAATTAAATCTTGTTCTGTTCCAATAGATATTTGTTGACCACCGATTTCCTCTTCCAGGGAGTTTAATGGGAAGTTCTTGAAAATACCTGCAATAGTACTTAATGAATCCGAGAATTTATCAAATTCATTTAGTTTATGACCTATGTGGGAAACATCTATGTTCAGCAGACGCGCAAGGTTTTCATTGATAAAAGCCGGATGAGTATATTCCCGACAGGCTTGGGAGGGAGATACTCCGGCAATTTGTCGGATATGCATGGTTTGGAAGAAAGCTGTGTCAGTAGGGATGTGTGCTATAAAATTATGTTGGATACTACCGTCTGTTTGTCGGATAGGAAGTTCACGAAGCCAACAGTAAAGTACAGAACTCATGGAAAGACTTATAGACTCTATTCCATCCATTTGTTTCAGTTCCTGATAAAGCGGAAACAGAGGAAGGGTGCCACTCCCTATTTCTATTGTATTTTCGTAATGGTATGCACGGGATTTGATTAAATCCATTTGTTTTTGTGCAAGAGTGGTTGCATACACTAACCCGATTGAAAATATAAACTGGATGGTAACAAGCAACCATATAAATTGTTGCTTTTTCTTTCCTGTATAAGCTTGCCGATACTTGCTCAAAGTCTGTTGAGAGAGTTTATGGCTGATATACAGACCGGGAATGACAGCCATGAAGAAAATGAAGGATAAAAGTAAAGGTAGAACTTGCCAGCTGAAAAAGAAAGAGAAGAAGAGGTGGGTAGACAACAGATCATTAAACCACGGCAGCATGTCATTAATAAGCAATAATGATAACAGGAATGCAAATAAAACGGTAAGTGCTGCATCAAGAAATAACTGACTGCGGATTTCTTTTGATTTTGCTCCCATCAGCTTTTCTATATGTATCATTTTAAGTTGCTGCATGATACGTGAGAGAGTCAGATTTGTATAGTTGAAACAAGCGATGATAAGTACAAGCAGGGCTGAAATCAGACTGATATATAGTAATAATACGTCACAGTGTTGGAAGAAAGCCAACTGTTGCTGCTTACTGTCTTTTCCAGTATTAAAGTATAGTTCTTTTATCGGATCAATATAATATCGTGAATCCGGTACTAATGCTGGAATCTTGTCTTTTTTAATTTTTTCCTGTAAAGCTAAGGGAGATGCACCTGGTTGTAGTTTTAATAATACGGGACCTCCCCATGATTTGTCGGATAGTCCTGTCAGCAAATCAAAATGCAGAAAAGATTGTGGACGATCTTCTAATATAGCTGCTACTTTATAACTTTTACTTTGTCCTTCTTCGTTGATTATTTCCAGGATTTCTCCAATTCCGGAATGATTTCCGAAAAGTCGGTGAGCAAATCTTTTGTTTACAGCAACTTTGTCCGGGGTCGTGAGGACTTCTTCCAGGCTGCCTTCTAAAGTTGTATAAGGGAAAAATTGATTTAAAGTAGAGTCGGCACTGATAAAAAGAAACTGTTTGATATCTGTTCCATTATATTTGCAAAGATTACCAGACATTCCGTTCACATGCAGAATATCTGTAATTTCAGCATATTTTTCTTTTATCTGTGTGGCTGCGTCTGAGGTAGAGTAGGCTACTTTGATACCTTCTTCCATTGGAGAGTCTTGACGTAATAGATAAATGAGGTTACGGTCGGTATTATATTTTTCCACATTATATTCATGGATAAAAAAAGTCATAAGCAGATTGGTGCATCCTAATCCAGCTGTAAGACTGAATAGTGAAATCAGAAAAAAAAGTTTGTTCCGCCACCAGTTGCGGACAATAAGTTTGATGTTTAAGAAGATGTTCATTGTTATAATATCCTTTTGTTATCATTGAGGTGGTTAAACCACCTCAATGATAAATTAATTTATATTTTTATTTCATTCACCACCTGTCCGTCAAACAAATTAATGGTTCTTCCTGCATAGCCGGAATCGTGTTGGGAGTGGGTAACCATAACAATTGTTGTTCCTTCTTTATTCAGTTCGGTCAGAAGTTCCATTACTTCCTTACCGTTTTTGGAATCCAGATTACCGGTAGGCTCATCTGCTAGAATCAGTTTCGGATTTGCTACTACAGCACGGGCTATTGCAACACGTTGTTGCTGTCCGCCAGATAGTTGTTGTGGGAAATGTTTTACTCGATGAGCAATAGCCATACGGTTCATGGCATCTTCTATCCGGCGTTTGCGTTCTGCCGCCGGAATCCCCATATACAATAAGGGTAACTCGATATTTTCGAATACATTCAATTCATCAATCAGGTTAAAGCTCTGGAACACGAATCCGATGACTCCTTTACGTAAATTGGTGCGTTGTGCTTCGGTAAATTTGGAAACGTCTGTTCCGTTCAGTTCGTAAGTGCCTCCCGTAGGATTGTCCAAAAGGCCGAGGATATTCAGCAGGGTGGACTTTCCACAACCGGATGGTCCCATGATGGCTACAAATTCGCCTGCTTTAATTTCTAGATTGACATTGTTCAATGCCCATGTTTCGACTTCTTCTGTTTTGAAGATTTTCTGCAAGTTTACTGTTTTGATCATAATCTTATATTTTAAAAGTTATTCGTTTTTGATTACTTCTGCAGGATTCTCGTTGGCTGCTTTCCATACCCGCCAACTGATTCCTGCTATGACTGTCAGAGCCAGCCCTATAAGAATAAGGATGAATGGTAATGGACTGATACTGACCTGCCGGACATAGTTTAATATCCATTGCTTGATAATGACGTATGTGATTGGAAAAGCGAACAGTGCAGCAATACAAAGCATGATTAGATATTCCCGGAAAAACAGGAATAGAATGCTCCATACTGTGGCTCCATTTACTTTACGTATTGCAATTTCTTTACGACGTTGTTCGCAAGTAAGTGTTACTAAAGAATAAATGCCGAACATGGCGGTAAGAATACATACTAAAGACGCGAAACTAAGCAGCCGGGTCAGCATTTCTTCGGAACGCAGGTAATTATTATATACTTCTTCTTCACTGTTCAGACGCAAGATATTCTCAGGAGAACATTCGGTCTGGTAAAGGTGTTCAAGGGCTTTACGACATTCATTCCACGTTCCTTCTTTATATTTGAATAAGATACCGGCAGAACGCTGCATTAATCCCATTTGTTCTCCAACCAGAAAGCCTGTATGGGGAATGGGTAAAGTCGGTGCTCCATAATGGCAATCCTTCACTACGCCGACAATTGTATAGGTAATGTATGATTGTATAATATGTTTGCCGATGGCTTCTTGTGGGCTCCATCCCATTCGGCGCGCCAGTGATTCATTGATAATGATGTCTTCATAAGTAGATAGGTCATCAAGCCATTCACCGGCTAATAAGGTGATATCGTAAAAACGGAAAAAATCTTCTTTCCCTAAAAATAACTTAACCGGAACTGGCGTATCAATAGGAATATCCAGTCCCTCCCAATTGTCAAATTGTCCGATAGCTGTCAGTTGTGATACTATGGGGTAATAGTCAGGTTGCATAACTTCGGTTATCATGGGAAGTTCTTTTATTTTTCTTATTAAAGGAGTATAATCCATGTCTCCCATAACAGAGAAGCTGCCCCGATTCTTAATTTTCAATCCTAAATCGCGGTGACGCAGGTAATCCAATTGTTGGTTTATCAACACGGTACATCCTATAAAAGACAAACAGACAAACAATTGAAGAACTATACTTCCTCTACGTAACTGTGTACCGGTACTCCTTCCGGTATTGTAACGCAAAGAGAGGTGTAGGGA
>ERZ779956.1441-NODE-1441-length-10795-cov-7.602235_pt1 | contig 10795 bp, 7 predicted proteins | sample MGYA00511940_ERZ779956 | MGnify/ENA primary metagenome ERZ779956 (study PRJEB29588, sample SAMEA2154992) | human gut metagenome | biome: human gut; feature: human-associated habitat; material: faeces | place: Denmark | collected 2008/2010 ...
CTCTTTCGACGCACATATCTTTACGTTCGTTATATAAGGTATACATCGAATTGCATGCAAGCATGCATCGATGATACCTTTTGACTCTTTGATCATATTATACCATGAGTCAATTCTATAATCTATCATTTTAGAATTATTTAATCAGCAATCATTTAGTTATTTCCTGTATTTTTCTGCTGATATACTGCATAGGTGCCACAATGTTTCCTAAATAAAAAATATGCTGTACCTCATATTTCAATATACTAAAAAACAGATGACCCACATAACATATATGTAAGCCATCTGCTCTGATGCTAAAACTAATTAAATTGTTTACTCCTTCACGCCTCCAAGTGTGACACCGGCAATAATATATTTTGATAAGAGGAGATATACAACAATAATAGGCACGATAGCTACTGTTATCATCATATAGATTTTTCCCATATCGAAATTCATATAGTCCGCTCCTCGAAGTGTGGCAATCAAAATCGGTACTGTCATCTTGTTCTTTGACTGGATGACCAGGGCTGGTGTGAAGTAGTTGTTCCATGAACCTACAAATGTGAAAATTGCCTGTACTGCAATTGCAGGTTTCATGATCGGCAATACTATATGGTTGAATGTCTTAAACTCATTCGAACCATCAATTCGTGCAGCTTCTACAAGTGATAGAGGAAGTGATGACTGTAGATAGCTGTACATGAAATAGAATACCGCCGGCGATGCTATTGATGGAATGATAAGTGGAGTCCACGAATCATACATTCCCATATTTGTTATTAAACGCAGGAAGCCCATCGCAGTAACCTGTGTCGGCATAACCAGTATCGCCATGATAAATGTAAATGCAGCTTTCTTTAATTTAAAATCATAAGCATAAAGTCCATATGCTGTAAGCGATGAAAAATATGTACATAAAACTGCACATGAGCCCGATATAATAAGGCTGTTTACTATTCCCCTAAACATAGGGAAGGATCCGTCATTAGCTACAGATTTCAGATTATCCAGGAAATGCCCGCCCGGGATAAATGAGAAGCCCTTCTGCAGCTGTGCATGCGACCTTGTCGCATTGATTATAAGTATTACAAAGAAGAACAGGCATAAAAATGATAATAATATCAAAACTATATGCGCTATAACACTGCGGACATTAATTTTATGTTTTGGTTTCATTATTTAGCCGCCTCCTTTTTCTTTCTTCTAGCTTCTTTTGCAGCTCGCTTTGCTGCTGCCTTTGATCCGTCAGGATCGCTGTCATTTGTCATTCTGTATACGATGAAGCACAGAATTGCGCTGACTATAAACAGATATACTGACAATGTTCCGGCCATACCATAGTTCTTACTCTTTAAGTGGTTGTTCAGGAACATGATAAGTGTCATTGACGTTCTGTCCGGATTTCCCTGTCCGTTTGTCAGAATCTGAGGTACATCGAACATCTGGAGTCCACCGATGATTGATGTGATGAGTGTATATGCAAGTATTGGTCGTATACTCGGTAAAGTTATATAGAAGAATCTCTGCAATGCATTACATCCATCCAGATCTGCCGCCTCAAATACTTCTGTACTGATACCCATGACTGCTGCCATGAGCATAATAGTCGTATTACCGAACCACATAAGGAAGTTCATGAAGCCGATGAGTGATCTGGTTCCAAATACACTTCCCATAAAGTCGATAGGCTTGCTGATTACTCCCATAGACTGCAGGATTGAGTTCACAGGACCACTGTTCGAGAACAGTGTAAAGAACAAAAGTGCAAATGCAGATGCCATGATCAGGTTTGGCAGATAAATTACTACCTTAAAAAACTGTAATTTGTGAATTTTTAATCTGACATCAGTGAACCAGTTTGCTAAAACAAGTGCAACCACAATCTGTGGAATAAATCCGATAACCCAGAGGATAAGAGTATTCTTACCATATGTGATCATATCCGATTTAAGAAGCTCGGCATAGTTAGCCCATCCCACAAAATTCGGTCCTATTTGTTTGATTCCGGATCTATAGTATTCAAAAAAACTAAACCTTACCGTATCTACTAACGGAATCAGAGAAAAAATTAAATATGTTATGAAAAACGGAAGAATAAAGATATATCCCCATTTTGCATAACTTACGCTCTTTCTTTTCTTCTTCATGAGCCAAATTCCTTTCTACCAGAGTCACCTCTGCGAAGCCCAAAGGCTCCGCATGGTGTTTTATTTATCTTATTTCGGCCATGTAACCTTTTTGATATCAGGATAACGCTCTTCAATTGCTGTCTCAAAGTTTTTCTTAGCCTTATCATAATCAACCTTACCCTGTAAGTAATCGCTGAATGAGTTCTGGATGAGCTCTACACATCCCTGATCATATGCTGAAAGAGGTGCAATCTTGATATTCTCAGCTACCGGTTCAAAGTAAGCAAATGGGTTCTGTCCGCCAAGGAAGTCTGATGCGAATGAATCATCTTTTGCTGCTTCCTGCATTCCTGATTTTGTATTTGTGAAATCAGAGTAATCCTTAGAGATCTTGAGTAAGTTGTCTTTATTTGCTGTTAAAGCAAGGATGATATCCTTAACATGCTTAGGGTTATCTGTTCCTGTTGCTGCGTGGAGGTAAGATCCGCCCCAGTTGTACTCCTGTGGTGGTGTTGTAACAGCCCATGATCCTTCTGCTCCATCCCAGTTTGGTGCAAGTGTGAAATCGATTCCCCATGCTGGGAAAAGGAATGCAAATACCTTTGACTGAGAACCCATTGCTTTGTTCCAGTCATCATTAAACTGGCCTTTAACTTTAGCATCAACATATCCTGCATCAAGCCACTCTTTTGAATCATCTACCCAGTTTGTAATCTTCTTATCCACTACAACCTCATCTGCTCCAGGCTGTACCCATGAGTTGTCGATTGAGTTTCCATATAAACGGAATGTATCAGCGTAAGAAGATAATGTGTAGTATCCCTTTGCCTTAAGTTCCGCTGCTGTAGCCTTTAATGTATCCCAGTCCTTTGTCTTCTCACCGATTGCTTCAGGATCATCTGTTCCGAATACATCCTTTGCAATATCGCGACGGTAAACTAAAAGTCCAGGACAGCACTGCCATGTTGAACCTCTCTGTACTCCGTCTGAATCAGAAGCTGTTTTTCTTGTGAAATCGAACTGATCAGCAAACTCTTTGTCACAATCAATTCCAAGTTCCTTAAGAGGCATTGCTACGTCTGCATCTTTATCTGTATATTTGAATACGTAATCTGTCTCTGATAAGAACATATCAATCTTGTCATCTGCTGCTGCATCCGCCTGTTTTGAAAGAGCTTCATCAAGCTTCTGCTGGTAAACACCATCCTGGTTAGGATTTACTACCCAATGAATTTCTGTGCCATCCTTAAGGTATGTAATTGTACCATCTTTAGAAGTTTCTTTAACCTCCGGGTAAACAGCTTCAACTCTTGTTCTAAACTCGTCGTTCCATGAATAGATATTGATAACCTTTCCCTCTGCTGCATTAGAAGCTCCACCTTCTGTTCCGTTTCCTGCTGTTGTTCCACATCCTGCAAGGAGTGTTGCCCCCATAGACAGTAACAGCATTGTGCTAATCACTTTCTGTTTCATTTTTCATTTCCTCCATAGAAACTATTTTGATATCTCGTTTACAGTTATAATACTACTCCTTAACCGTTTTCGTTTATATTAAATCAATTGTAAAAATATCAGATTCATGTCATAATAATAGAAAGATGACATAAATCTAATATTTTGTTACAAAGGAGAACCTTTATGGCACTTTCAAAAGAATGGTATGACGCAGAATTTGTTGACAGCGAGAGCGAAACACTGCATCGTGCTCCAAGTATTGAATATAGTTTTTATAACGCAGTCAAAACCGGGGATATGGAATATGTAATAAAAAACTGCAAAGAAGATGCATTTATACACCTAGACGGAACAGGTGTATTATCCAGAAATACTTTACAGAATATCAAATATCACTTTGTTGTCACAACCGCCATGATCACAAGATACTGTATTGATGGAGGACTCGAGCCTGAGCAGGCATACCGTCTGAGTGACTTCTATATACTTAAGATGGACAGCTGCTCCACCGTACGCCAGGTTGCTGACCTGCATCACGAGATGGCAAAGGATTTCACAGGTAAGATGGTGCTGCAGAAGAAATCGTCTATCCTCTCAAAGCCTGTTACCCAGTGTGTTGACTATATATACAGCAACATAAAAGAGCGTATCACAATAGCTGATCTGGCTGCATACACAGGGCTTTCCGAGAGCTATCTTTCAAGGGTATTCAAGCAGAATCTCGGTGTTTCGATAAGTGATTATATAAGGGAAAAGAAAATAGAGAAAGCGACTCACCTGCTCAAATACTCAGATAAGCCGATTATAGATATAGCCAACTACCTGTCATTTTCATCACAGAGCCACTTTATCCAGATATTCGAGAGTTTTACGGGGCTTACACCAAAGAAATATCGCGACAGGTACTACAAATCCATGTGGTAGCCTGATGCCACATGCCTTGTACTACGCACAAAAAATTCCCACGCAAACATGCGTGGGAATTTTATTTAGCTGATACACAATGATACAATATCAAACGCTATTAATTTTATAAACTATCACTCTATGTATATCTCAACCGTATGACATTTATCTGTAGAAAGCATTTCAATAGCATGCCTTGGAATACGCACGCTGTTTCCTGTAACATTTTCCACTTTTACATCATCACAGAGTGCTCTTTTGACCTGCGCATCCCCAGGTTCGAGCTTATCAGGATTGTGAACTAAAATATCAAATCCATGACCTGCAAATTCTAACGAAACTTTTGCATCACCTTTTTCGTTATACTGCTGTGGCATGAGTACAGGCTCAATAACAAGATCTCCAAGCTCTCCATGGACTCCGTATACAGATGTTATCATAGTAAGCATATACCAGCTTGCGGCACCTGTAAGGTATGAATACAGACCTCTTCCATCATTATCAAAATACTCCGGTACTCCCGGATACATCCTGCTTCTGTCAAAGTCCATCGCAGTATCAAGAAGCGTCTTTAATACCTTGTAACCCTCTTTTATAAAGCCCTGTTTATAGAGCGCATTGGCATACATTACAGCCATATGTGAGAATACAGCACCATTTTCTTTTTCACCATATGCAAATCCAAACATTCTTCCAAGATCAAACTTTTCTTCCTTAAAATCAGTGTTTAGTCTGTAGCCACCGGCTTTTTGATCAAACAGATATTTGTCTGCGCTATTACAGATTGCCTTGATCTGTTCTTTTTTTGCGGTTCCACTCATGATGGCAAATACCTGTCCTGTAAGCATCATGCGTACATCTCCACTCTCACATCGTTCCACCGGTCTGCCGTTATTGTCATAATATCCGTTGAACCAGCCTCCATCCGTGCCATCTGATATCCATTCGTTTTCGCGGATGTTTTTCATCATCCACTCAGCCTTATGCTCCAGGTTTTCGCAAATCGCAGCTATTGGGACAAGAACAGTGCCTCCGCTTGTGCAGTTCTCACATGCCTTTGCATAGCTCATGAGAAGCTCCTGCTTTTTGTCAGGGCAGTTGTAAAGTATTTCGTCATCAGCAAGCAGCAGCTTAAGCTCATCTAACACCTCAATCCTGTTTATTCCGCTTATTTTTTCCACATTTCTTAAACACCTTGCTATATCAAGCAGATTTCCGGCATATGCACATGTAAATGCAACACTTTCGCCTTTGTCCCATGCCATATCGAGCGCATCGTTCCAGTCTGCACCGTGAAGCTTCATCTCGTTGTGCTCCCCAACATCATAGAAAGCGCACAGATTTTGGATCAGAATATGCTCTAAAACCGTTCCAAAATATATCTGACCGCCTGCCGTCCTTTGTTTGTTACCATATGTATTATTCCATGCTTCATCATGGCTTGTGCCTCTCATGGACTGATAATCCTTAAAGTACGTCGTATGCTCAAACAGTACATCTGTATCACCGGTCTGGTCAATATAAAGCTTTGTGGTTACAAATGGCCAGAATGCGTGATCCATCCATACACGTGTGATGTTATTTCTGTCAGCAATAAACTCGCCAGGCTCGTTTCCTATAATAGTCGCATTGGTTCCATCAATTCTCACACCGCCATAATTGTTTACAATCATTCTGCGGACATCCGAAGGTTCCATCAGTAAAAGTGCAAGACAGTCCTGCCATAGATCTCTCCAGCCTCTTCCACCTTTTCCATAATCATGATGTGGAAGGAACGAACAGCCGTATATTCTTCGTAAGATAGGTTGAAAACATATCCATTTAAGATAATTGTCCTCCTTGGCATTTCCTGTCTCAAAATCAATATTTACCTTGTCTATCCAGTGTTTCTTGACGGTGTTTAGTTCTTCTTTTACTTCAAGTACACTGCGGTACCGTCCGGTAATGGCATTTATGTCATTTCCTTTTTCCGTAAGACCTGCAAGCATGATATAGCTTACCGTCTCCAGCGGTTTTATAATACGGTTTGCAAATTTTATTGCTCCGACTGCTTCTTTTCCCTGAAATTTTTCTCCGGCCTTTGCACCTGCTTTTTCAGTTCTGACCGCCTCAGGAATAAGGAAAGAACCTCCCTCTCCTATAAACTGCTCAACGGTAGGATAGAAACTCTCAGGACTTTCTCCGTTTCCGGATGATCCATATACGAAGTAGCTTATATCATTTTTCCGGTGTCCACGCTCATCAAATGAGAGGACAGGTGTAACCTCAATGCCGTATTGTGTGGTTTCTATTCTGTGCAAAAGTGATGTCACATGTCTGTGATCCCTGATATTGTCAGCACTTCTGCCATAGATTGGGATTGCCCCGATTGGGACTATCTCCATAGCCTCATCTGTCTTGTTAGTGATCTCCACAAGCATGACTTCCATGCTTCCATCAAGTGTGACAAATGATGTTGTGTCGGCCTCTAACCCATATATCTTTGAAGCACGGTGCAGCTTCTGCCACATTAAACCTGCCTCAAGCTCACTTTCATCCTGATTACCTGTAAATCTGTCGGCCTCCTGCTGTGCAGATGATCCGCATACTGACCAGAAGCCCTTCCCCACAATCCGACACCAGAAATTTCTGGTGCCTTTATTGTTGTGGAGATTTTCTATACTAACAGGTTCCAGAAGAAAGGTATTCTGGCTTGTTTTACTGTCTCCGCCGAGAGTTGGTGTAATGCTTGATTTAAGCCCTTTTTCCCCTGCAAGCGGCAGATACAGTCCACTGTAGTTTTCGGGATTTTTGATCCTGAAGGTTCCGTATTTGTCTATAAAATCTATATCTTTCATATTTTCAATCAATCCTCTATACAATTACAAATCAAATTTTCACACACCATATACAATCCTATAGCAGTCATTATCCCACCTACGGAAAATTTACATGGTAAGCTCAATCTCTGTCTGCTCGCTAAGAAGCTCTTTTGGAATATAGTCTCCCTCAACCGCCTGTCCGTTTACAAGAAGGCTCTTGCATCCGCTCTCAACATGATCAGGATTTTTTACAACTATATGAAGATGGCATCCCCTGAAATCCTTCTCTATCTCGAATCCATCCCAGGCTTTTGGAATAGACGGAGCAATATGAAGTCCATAGAAATCAGGACGCATACCAAGTATTCCCTCTACACATCCAACCATGACTGTTGAAGCAGTTCCTGTGAGCCAGTGTACATGTGAACGTCCAAAGTTTGGACTTGCTTTTCCTTCAGTAAACTGTCCATAGCAGTACGGCTCAAGTCTTCTTATCTCTGCTCTGTCATTCTGTGCGGCAGGAGCATTTTCAATAAAATACTTAAAAGCTCTGTCTCCATGTCCTTTAAGTGCCTCAGCAAGAATTATCCAGCCCTGTGACTGTGAGAATATTCCTGCATTCTCTTTAGTTCCCGCATTGTATATCACTGCGAGTGCTCCGTCGAATGCGTGTGCATGATATGGAGGATCCATAAGAATGGCGCCATACTCGGTATTGAGTCTTTCATATACCATTTCAAGAGCCTTATCAGCCTGCTCATCACTTGCAAATCCACTTATAACAGCCCAGCTCTGTGGGTTAAGCCACATATTTGCCTCAGGATCATCACGCTTTCCAATAACCTGTCCATCCCCTGTAAATCCACGGATAAATCTGTCCTCGTTCCAGCAAAGCTCCTGAATGATCTTTCCGAGTTTTTCCTGGCTCTCATCAAGATATGCGATATATTCATCATCTTTCTTATAGGCTGCAAACTCTTTTAATATAGTCATTGCATAGTAGAACTGAAGTGCTACGAAGGTTGACTCTCCATCTGCACCAAGCCTCAGGCAGTCATTCCAGTCTGCGTAAAGTCCTGCAGGCATTCCATGTTTTCCGAGGTGGTTCATCGAAAAATCAATTGCTCTCTTTAAATGCTCGTAAACCGTTCCCTCATCCTTGTTGGCGAATGGAATGACCTCATCTATAAATGCTACATTTCCTGTCTCTGATACATATTTGTATACAGTTGGGAAAAGCCATAATGCATCATCAGCTCTGTAAGCCGGATGTCCTGTCTCCTGTACATAGGAAGCGTCATCAGGAGTATCCTCATGTCCCGGATTGTGTGTAAACTTGACAAGCGGAAGTCCTCCACCGTTATCAACCTGTGCTGAGAGCATGAATCTGATCTTTTCAACAGCCATCTCAGGTGCAAGGTGTATAACACCCTGAATATCCTGGACTGTATCACGGTATCCGTATCCGTTTCTGAGTCCACAGTATGTAAATGATGCAGCCCTTGACCAGATAAATGTCATGAAACAGTTATATGCGTTCCATGTATTGATCATTGTGTTGAACTCATCACTTGGTGTATTAATCTGGAAATGTGATAACTGTCCATGCCAGTATGCGATAAGCTCCTCAAGTTCTTTGTCGCAGACAGCTTTTGTATCCGTGTAAGAAGCAACAATCTTTCCTGCTGTCTCATTATCTATCATTCCAACTAAGAATGCTATTGTCTTTGTCTCGCCCGGTGCCAGCTCCAATACTGTTGTGATTGCTCCACAGCTATTCTCGTTGTAGTTGCCGTGGTTGTTAAGCTTTCCGCTCTCTACTCCGACAGGATTGCCATATCTGTGATATTCTCCGAGAAATTCTCCCCTGTCACCGCACCAGCTGTCAACAGGTGCTCCTGCAAGTCCGATAAATCTGTTTACCACATCCTTGTTGTCAATTTCCTTGCCATTCTCGATGCGGTCAAGATTGGCATGGATCATCTGACGCACTCTGTTCTCCACAAATACTGTCTTTGTAATATACTGTGAATACTGCAGATTCACCTGATCCTGCTCATAGTTGCTGTTGTTTGTAAACTCAGCGTAACCTGTAATATTAAGGCTTCTTGCCTTATCAGAATTATTTGTCACGCTCAAATTCCACACTTCGTATGTCTTGTTCAGCGGAACATAATATCTTACTTCTGAATGAATACCGCTGTAATCAGCCATCATCTTTGTGTATGCTGTTCCATGATGACACTCACTCTTGTATTCATTCAAATCCTTTCCTACAGGCTGCCACGAAGCTGACCAGTAATCCTTGCTCTCGTTGTCTCTGATATAAATATATCTGCCAGGCTCATCGAACTGATTAAACACATATCTCAAAAGCCTTCCGTTTGCACCCGACTTTGCAAAGCTGTATCCACCTGCATTATTGGAAACAATTGCTCCATACTCCGGCGATCCAAGATAGTTTACCCATGGTGCCGGTGTGTCAGGTCTTGTGATAACATATTCTTTTTTTGATTCATCAAAATATCCGTATTTCATATTACTTACTCCATTCTCTACTTAATTATGTGATCTACGGTTATAACTGCCTCCAACGTATATTCAGCAGTAATCCATTTTCGTAATATAATATACATTTTTGCAGCAGTGTATTATACAAAATTATTTCTTAAAATATCAGATTCATGACATAACTAAACTTATTTTACCGGGACGTTTAACATCTTCATCGTAGCTATCCTTCTGGTATACACGGACATAATCGATCACATATGGATTATTCTCAAAGCTTGCCTCATCGTTTGGATTTCCAACCCAGCTTCCACCAACAGCAAGATTTAAGATAATGTAAAATGGCTGGTCAAATGGTGCCGGATATGCAAGTGTTCCCTGTCCTACTGTTGTTGAGTGCCATTCGCTCTCCTCGTGGTATTTAACTCCATCCACATACCATATGATTTTCCCCGGCTCCCAGTCACAGGTAAATATGTGGAAATCATCAGAGAAATCGGCTCCATCCGTTATAGTATATGTACCCTGTGACTGTGAATGAGGATTTCCGTAATGGAGGGTTCCGTAAGCCTTGTTTGTCTCCTGACCCATTACTTCCATGCAGTCAATTTCGCCACATCTTGGCCACTGACCATATACATTCTCATCATTTGCCATAAGCCAGAATGCAGGAAGGTACCCCTGTCCCTTTGGAACCTTTGCACGGCATTCAAATCGTCCATATATGAAGGTCTGTTTATTCTGTGTTGAAACTCTTCCTGATGTATAGGAAGCTGCTTCTTTTGTTGAGCCGGTATCACCATTAAACTCATCGCTCCACACCTTTTTGTAGCCATCATAGCTTAGTTCGCCTGTCTGCTGCGCCGCATCCAGCGCTCCCTCTGCAAACGTCTGTGACGGCATGGCTGATAATACTCTTTTTTTCATAAAGTAGCCCTTTCATTTATAGTGGTAGTGTCAAAAACTACCCATTTTATTGTTCTAAAATTCTTTTAAAACCTTGAT
>ERZ779956.1447-NODE-1447-length-10756-cov-3.107093_pt1 | contig 10756 bp, 7 predicted proteins | sample MGYA00511940_ERZ779956 | MGnify/ENA primary metagenome ERZ779956 (study PRJEB29588, sample SAMEA2154992) | human gut metagenome | biome: human gut; feature: human-associated habitat; material: faeces | place: Denmark | collected 2008/2010 ...
TTCGGTGCGGGTAAGACGGTGCTTCAGCACGCGATCTCGAAGCAGGCCGATGCCGACGTAATTATCATCGTGGCCTGCGGCGAGCGTGCCAACGAGGTGGTCGAGATCTTTAAGGAGTTCCCCGAACTGGTCGATCCCCGCACGGGCCACAAGCTCATGGAACGTACCATCATCATCTGCAATACTTCGAACATGCCCGTCGCAGCGCGTGAGGCGTCCGTTTATACGGGTATGACTATCGGTGAATACTACCGTTCGATGGGCCTCAAGGTGCTCGTTATGGCCGACTCGACTTCGCGTTGGGCGCAGGCGCTGCGCGAGATGTCCAACCGTCTGGAGGAGCTTCCGGGCCAGGACGCCTTCCCGGTCGATCTTTCGGCGATCATCTCGAACTTCTACTCGCGTGCGGGACTGGTGAAGCTCGTCGGCGGCCAGACCGGATCGGTGACGTTCCTCGGCACGGTGTCGCCTGCGGGCGGCAACCTCAAGGAGCCGGTGACCGAATCGACGAAGAAGGCAGCCCGCTGTTTCTACGCCCTTTCGCAGGGCCGCGCCGATTCGAAGCGTTACCCGGCTATCGACCCGCTGGAGTCCTACTCGAAATACCTCGAATATCCCGAGATCGAGGAGTACCTCGACACCCGCATCGAAAAGGGCTGGGTGGAGAAGGTTTATACGGGCAAGACGCTCGTGCAGCGCGGCAAGGAGGCCAACGACCAGATCAACATCCTGGGTGACGACGGCGTGCCGGTGGAGTACCACGAGCGGTTCTGGAAGTCGGAGCTGATCGACTTCGTGATCTTGCAGCAGGACGCCTTCGACGAGATCGACGCCAACTGCCCGATCGAACGCCAGAAGATGATGTACGAGATGGTGCTCGACATCTGCGACCGGGAGTTCGGGTTCACCGGTTTCGAGGAGTGCGCATCGTTCTTCAAGGGCCTGATCAACCTCTTCCGTCAGATGAACTATTCGGAGTGGAAATCGGAGAAATTCGAGGACTACCGCCGTCAGATCGAGAAAACAGTGAGTGAAAAAGAATCCAAATAAGGCGCGGTATGACAACACGAGCATTTCAGAAGATATATACCAAGATTGAAAACATTACCAAGGCGACCGTGACGCTGCGTGCCGAGGGCGTGGGTAATGACGAGCTGGCCACCGTAGGCGGCAAGTTGGCCCAGGTGGTGAAGATTATGGGCGACCAGGTGACTTTGCAGGTTTTCGCGGGCACGGAGGGTATTACCACCGATTCGGAGGTTATTTTCCACGGCGAACCCCCGAAGCTGCGCGTTTCGGACAACCTGGCGGGCCGTTTCTTCAACGCCTACGGCGAACCCATCGAGGGCGGCGAGCAGATCGAGGGCGAAGCCCGCGAGATCGGTGGTCCGACGGTGAATCCGTTCCGCCGCATCCAGCCGTCGGAGCTGATCGCCACGGGTATCGCCGGCATCGACCTCAATAATACGATCGTGACGGGCCAGAAGATTCCCTTCTTCGCCGACCCGGATCAGCCCTATAACGCCGTGATGGCCAATGTGGCCCTGCGTGCCAAGGCCGACAAGATCATCTTGGGCGGCATGGGTCTCTCGAACGACGACTTCCTCTACTTCAAGCAGGTGTTCGAAAACGCCGGTGCGCTCGATCGCATCGTTTCGTTCGTCAATACCACGGAGAATCCCCCGGTGGAGCGTCTGCTCGTGCCGGACATGGCCTTGACCGCCGCCGAATATTTCGCCGTCGATAAGGGTGAAAAGGTGCTGGTGCTGCTGACGGACATGACCCTTTACGCCGATGCGCTGGCCATCGTATCGAACCGTATGGATCAGATTCCTTCGAAGGACTCGATGCCCGGTTCGCTCTACTCCGATCTGGCGAAGATCTATGAGAAGGCCGTGCAGTTGCCCAACGGCGGCTCGATCACCATTATCGCGGTGACGACCCTTTCGGGCGGCGACATCACGCACGCCATCCCCGACAATACGGGTTACATCACCGAGGGTCAGTTGTTCCTGCGCAACGATTCGGACACGGGTAAGGTTATCGTCGATCCGTTCCGTTCGCTGTCGCGTCTGAAACAGTTGGTGATCGGCAAGAAGACCCGCGAGGATCATCCGCAGGTGATGAACGCTGCCGTGCGTCTCTACGCCGATGCGGCCAATGCCAAGACCAAACTGGAGAACGGCTTCGACCTTTCGGACTACGACGAGCGTGCGCTCAAGTTCGCTTACGACTATTCGGAGAAACTGCTGGCGATCGATGTCAATATCGAAATTACGCAGATGCTCGACACGGCGTGGGAGCTCTTCGCCAAATACTTCTCGAAGGAAGAGGTGGCCATCAAGAGCGAACTGGTGGAGAAATACTGGCCTAAAACCGAGTAGAGCAATTCAACTCAAACAGAATGGCTATAAAATTCCAATATAACAAGACCTCGCTGGGCGAACTCGGAAAACAGCTGAAAATGCGGCAGAAGGCGCTCCCTACGATCAAGAGTAAGGAGTCGGCCCTGCGTTCCGAAGTGAAGAAGGCGAAGGACACCGCACAGGATTTCCGACGGCAGTTGGACGCGCTCACGGCGCAGTACGACTACATGGTTTCCCTGTGGGGTGAGTTCGATGCGGACCTGCTGCGCATCGCCGACGTCGATCTTGCGGAGCAGAAGATCGCGGGCGTGCGTACGCCGGTGTTGCAGGACATCCGTTTCGAGGAGAAGGATTACGACCTCTTCTCGGCTCCCGTGTGGTTCGCCGACGGAGTCGATATTCTCAAGCGCCTCGCGCGCCTGGGTATCGAGTTCGAGGTGTTCAACCGCAAGATGGAGTTGCTGGATTTCGCACGCCGCAAGACTACTCAGAAGGTAAACCTCTACGAAAAGGTGCAGATACCCGGGTACGAGGATGCCATACGCAAGATCAAACGCTTCATGGAGGATGAGGAGAACCTCTCCAAGTCGGCTCAGAAGATCGTGAAAACCAAACAACAGCAAGCCGGGGAGGGCGCGATGTTATGATAGCGAGAATGTCGAAATACGACCTGGTACTCTATGCGGGTCAGAGCAGCGACTTCATCGAGAAGCTGCGCGGCCTGGGGCTGGTCGATATCACCACTACGGGTTGGGAGCCTTCGGACGAAGACCGTCAGCTGCTGCTTACGATCGACAACCATCACAAGGCGGTCGAGACCCTGAAACGATTCTTGGAGGACGAGCGCTTTGTCAAGGACGAGCAGCCCATCGCCGACGGCGGCGAGGCTTTCGACCGCTACATGGCCGCTACGCAGCAGGCAGCGGCGCTCCGTTCGGAGATCGCACGCTTGCAGAAAACCGCCGACGAGCTGCGTCCCTGGGGCGATTTTTCGGTCGATACGCTTCGCAAGTTAGCGGACAAGGGCGTGGTGTTGCGCTATTTCTTCACCAGCCGTGCGGCTTACGAGAAGGATATCGAGGCGTGGTCGGAGCGTTATACGATCGCTCTGGTGCACGAGGGTGAAACCTTCGATTACTTCGTGGTCGTGACCCGGCCGGGCGAGGAGGTGGTGCTCGATGCGCAGGAGGTCAAGGCGCCGACGATGGACTGTCGTCAGGCCGAAGCCCAGATCGCCGAGGCTCGCAGGAAGCTCGCGGAGCTGGATCGGGAATTTTCCCGTGCGGCTCTTTCGGTGGAGGCGATCCGCCGGCATGGGATCGAGCTCAAACGGAAGTTGGAAGAGATTCGCGTGAAGAATACTGCGCAGCCTGAAGCCGACGGTACGCTGGTTATTCTGGAGGGGTGGGCCGAGGAGTCCGATTCCGCGAAGGTAGATGCTCTGCTGGCCGAATACCCCAATCTGATTTTCCTGAAGAGTACGCCGACCCCCGAGGACAATACCCCGGTGAAGCTGCGCAACCGTCCCTTCGCCCATCTGTTCGAGGTGATCGGCGCGATGTATGCGCTGCCCAAATACGGCACGATCGATTTGACACGCTTCTTCGCGCCTTTCTATATGATCTTCTTCGGCTTCTGTATGGCCGAGGGCGGTTACGGACTGGTCATCATGCTGGGCGGTTTGGCCGCAGTGATGCTGGGTCGCAAGAAGGGGAGTTCAGCCATGAAGGAGATCGGTATGCTGACGATGCTGTGCGGATTTTCGGGCATGGTCTTCGGCCTGATGTCGGGCTCGTTCTTCGGATTGCAGCTTTCCGAATGGGAGTGGCTGGGCAGCCTGCGCGATCACCTGCTGACACCGGACATCCTCTTCCCGCTTTCGATCGGACTGGGTGCCGTGCAGGTGCTTTTTGCCATGATGATCAACGCTTATGTCACGGCCCGCAGCTTCGGCCTGCGCTATGCGCTGGGGCTGATCGGCTGGATCATCGTGCTGGTCGATAGTGCTGCTGCGTTCCTGTTGCCCGAGAGCGTGGGCTTCACGTTCCATTCGGTCGCTTATCTGGTGATCCTGGGCGTCGGCCTGGTGCTGATGTTCTTCTTCAATTCGCCGGGCAAGAATATCTTCGTGAACTTCGGACTCGGTATCTGGAATACCTATAATAATGTGTCGGGGCTGGTGGGCGATCTGCTGTCGTACATCCGTCTGTTCGCCATCGGCCTTTCGGGTGGTATTCTGGCGATGGTCTTCAACCAGTTGGCCGTTGGTATGAGTCCCGATATTCCGGTCGTGAAGCAGCTCGTGATGTTGCTGATCCTGCTGCTGGGACACGGCATCAACCTCTTCATGTGCGTTCTCTCGTCGGTGGTGCATCCGCTGCGTCTGACGTTCGTGGAGTTCTACAAGAACGCCGGGTTCGAGGCCGCAACGCGCGTCTTCACCCCGTTGAAAAACGAATAAACTAAATGATAATCAATATTAACAACTAAAACAAAATTCGATTTATGGAACCTATTACGTTGGGCTATCTCGGTATGGCCATCATGTTTACTCTGGCGGCCGTAGGCAGTTGCTATGGTACTACTATCGCGGGCAATGCCGCAGTCGGTGCGATGAAGAAGAACCCGAATGCCTTCGGTAACTACATCATCCTGTCGGGTCTGCCCGCTTCGCAGGGTCTTTACGGCTTTGCCTCGCTCTTCCTTATCATGAATTACCTGACCGATTCGGTTACGATGCTGCAGGCGGCCGCTATCTTCGGTTTGGGTATCTTGGTCGGCCTGGTGAACTTTTTCTCGTCGTATCGTCAGGGCCAGCTTTGCGCCAACGGTATCGCTGCCGTAGGTAACGGTCATGACGTGGGTACCAAAACCCTGATCCTCGCCGCTTTCCCGGAGTTGTACGGTATTTTGACCGTGGCGATCACCTTCCTGGTAACCGGTCTGATGAAGTAATCGAAATCCGGGATTTCGAAAGAACAGGCGGAGCTTCTGCAAGCTCCGCCTGTTTGTGTTTTGTGAGGAAGAGGGTGTGTGTGGAGGGGTTTTGGAGAAGGCATGAGAGGGGACGGTTCGATTCGAGGTGGAGTAAATTGCGGGGTTCGGCAATGTTGCTGTGTCCCGGCAGATCGGACGGTTACGGGGTGGAAACCGCTGGAATTCCGGGGTGTCTTCGGAATCCGGTCATGTCAGTCATAGACGGCTGTTTTGTGTGGTCGGCTTTGTTGGGTATGCTGCTTTATTCTGTTGTTTGGAGCGCTTGTTCGATTTGCTCGATCAGCAGGCGTTGTATTGTTGCGTCGTAGTCGGTTTCGGAGAGCAGGATTTTGCCATTGGGACTGATGATAAAGTTGCGGGGAACGTATCGGGTGGCGTAGAGCGAGTAGATTGACATGTCGGGATCCAGACCTACGGAGAATGCGATTCCCAGCTCGCGGCAGAACTCTTGAACGGTCTGCTGCGTTTCGCCTCGATTGATTGGAAGGAAGCGAAATTTCCGGTCAGCAAAGCGATCGACGATTTGGGTTTGCATCTGCTGCATTTGTTTCCGGCAGGTCGGGCACCACGTGGAGAAGAAGGTAAGCAACACCACGTTGCCTTGCAGGTCGGACAGGGTGATCGCTGTGTCGTCGAGCATTCCGACCGTGAAGTGAGGGGCCTCCTCTCCGACGCGGACGAGCGTGGTTTCCTTTTCCGTCGGGATCTCTTCGGAAAGGCAGCCCGTTAGGGCGAGTACAAGCAGGAACAGCACAATAGTCGGCTGTACGGTCCGGTATAGAAGTCCGAGATGTCGTGTAAGTCCGGATCGAGAGAAGAATCTTGTCTGTCGAAGAGCAGGCCGTAAATATGCCGTCATAGGGAGTTGGTTATAATCGTCGGGTAGAGTTCAAAATTCGTTCCGAATAAAAAAGCCGGAATTTTCCGGCTTTTTTTCGTGCAGGGAAATACCCCTCTTCAGTTGATATGGCTTGCCGCATGGGGATCGTTACCGCATTCGGTAAAGCTGGTCCCGCAGACGAGGCGTGAAGCCCGCCTCGCGGATCGCTTGTTGGATGCCTGCGGCATCGAACTGGTTGTGCGCCCCGGCCGAAGAAACGACGTTCTCCTCGATCATGATCGAACCCATGTCGTTGGCGCCGCTGTGCAGCGCTACCTGAGCGGTGGCCTTGCCGACGGTGAGCCACGAAGCCTGGATGTTGCGGATGTTGTTCAGAACCAGTCGGCTGACGGCGATTATGCGAATGTATTCCAATGGTGAAAAGCGGGTTGCAACTCCCTGCCGCTCCAATTCGGTGCCCGACGAGCGAAAAATCCAAGGGATGAAGGCCAGAAAGCCGTAATGTCCTTCGGGACAGCGGGCCTGCAGGTCGCGGATGCGCAGCAGGTGGTCCACACGCTGACGGGATGTTTCTACATGGCCGTACATCATCGTCGCCGAGGTCGGCAGGTTGAGGCAGTGGGCTTCGTGCATCACCTGGATCCACTCCTCGACCGAAGGTTTGGCGGGCGAGATGGCTTTCCGCACGCCGGGATCGAGGATCTCGGCCCCGGCACCCGGCAGGGAGTCCAATCCGGCGGCGATCAGCCGTTTCAGGGTGTCGAGCGTGGTGAGGCCGCTGATGCGGGCGATGTGCGCCACTTCGGGCGCTCCGAGGGCGTGCAGGCGTACCTGCGGATAGAGGCTCTTGAGTGTCGAGAAGAGCTCCTCGTAGAAATCGATCCCCAGCTTCGGGTGTAGACCGCCCTGCAGCAGCAACTGGTCGCCGCCGAGGGCGAGCATCCGCTCGATTTTCTCCTTGTATTCATCCAGCGTAGTGATGAAAGCCCGCTCCGTCTGGTGGGGTTTGCAGTGGAAATTGCAGAAGTGGCAGCCCGAAATGCAGACGTTGGTGATGTTCACGTTGCGGTCGATCTGCCAGGTCACGACCTCCAGGTCGGGCACTACGGCACGGCGCACGCGGTCAGCCGTGAGAGCCAGCTCCTGCAGGGGGGCCTGTTCGTAAAGCCAATACGCCTCCTCCGCCGTGAGGGGATCACGCTTCAGACATTTTTCGTATATCTCTTCCGCACGGTTGGGGCCGGTCCCGGCGGTTCGCTGCGTCTGTTCCCGGATCATCGCTTCGATCCTTTTTTGCCCCCTTTGCGGGACGTTTTGCCGCCCTTACCCGGTCGGGACGTGCTTTGGCGGCGTACCGGAATCGCTGCGTGCCCCTTTACGTCGTCCTCGCGAGAGTCGGCCGCCGCATCGTGCACCCGTTCGAAATCGAGCTGGCGGCGTTGCAGATCGGCCCGCTTGACGCGAATACGCACGGCATCGCCCAAGGTGAAGATCCGTCCTTTGCGGCGTCCATAGACCTCGTAGCGGTTCTCGTCGAACTGGTAGAGGTCGTCCTCCATTTCCCGCAGCGAAACCATGCCTTCGATGTGGGTTTCGTCCAGCTCGACGTACATGCCCCAGTCGCTCATGCCCGAGATATGGCCGTCGAAGAACTGGCCGATTTTATCCTGCATGAACTCCACCATTTTGTACTTGATCGAGGCGCGTTCGGCTTCGGCAGCGATCACTTCCCGCTCCGAGGCGTGTACGCAGAGTTTCTCGAAGGTGTCGCGGTCGGCCGATTTGCCTCCTTCGAGGTAGCGGGCCAGCAGCCGGTGGACCATCATGTCCGGGTAGCGGCGGATCGGCGAGGTGAAATGCGTGTAGTAGGGGAAAGCGAGGCCGTAATGACCGATGTTGTCGGTCGAATAGAAGGCCTTGGACATCGCACGTACGGCGAGGTTCGAAATGACGTTCTCCTCGATGCGTCCTTTGGCCTGTCCCAGCAGCTTGTTCATCTCCTTGGCCACGGCGCGTCCCTTGTCGGCCTTGAATACGTAGCCGAAGCGCAGAACGAAGGTCCGGAACTTTTCGAGCTTCTCCTCGTTCGGAACGTCGTGTACGCGGTAAACCATCGTACGCCGAACGGCACGGCCGTTCACTTTGTGATGTCCGCAGAATTCGGCGACCTGTTTGTTGGCCAGCAGCATGAACTCTTCGATGAGCTGGTTGGCCTCCTTTTGCTCCTTGAAATAGACGCCCAGCGGTTTGCCTTCGGCGTCGAGTTTGAACTTGGCTTCTTCGCGCTGGAAGCTCACGGCTCCGCGCTTGAAGCGTGTTTTGCGCATCCGCTGGGCCAGACGGTTGAGCGTCAGCACCTCTTCGGCGAAGTCGCCCTTGCCGGTTTCGATGATCTGCTGCGCCTCCTCGTAGGTGAAGCGGCGGTCGGAGAGGATGACCGTGCGGCCGAACCATTTGTCCAGTACTTCGGCTTCCTCGTTGAGCGTGAAGACCGCCGAGAAGCAGAGACTCTCTTCGTCGGGGCGCAGCGAGCAAAGTTCGTTGCTCAATTTTTCGGGCAGCATCGGAATCGTACGATCGACCAGATAGACCGACGTGCCGCGCTCCTCGGCTTCGGTGTCGATCACCGAGCGGGGTTGAACGTAGTGGGTCACGTCGGCGATATGTACGCCCACCTCCCACACGCCGTCTTCGATCTTGCGGATCGAGAGGGCGTCGTCGAAGTCCTTGGCGTCCGCCGGGTCGATGGTGAAGGTCGTTATCTTGCGGAAGTCGCGCCGGGCGGCATAATCGGCTTTGGTGATCGTCGAAGGAATGGCCTGGGCCGCATCTTCGACCTTTTGCTCGAAATGGTAGGGCAGGCCGTATTCGGCCAGGATGGCGTGCATCTCGGTATTGTTCTCTCCGGCGCGGCCCAATACCTCGACCAGCTCTCCGGCGGGGCTTTTGGAACCCAGCGCCCAGTCCGTGATGCGGATCACGACTTTGTCGCCGTGCTGTACGTTAGGGTTGTCCCGCTTGGAGAGATAGACGTCCATCGGCATACGCCGGGGATCCATCTTGACGAAGATGGCGTGGTCGCTCACGTCGGCCGTGCCCACGTATTGCTTGCGGCTGCGCTCCACGATGCGGGTGATCTCGCCTTCGAGGGACCCGGCGTGGGAGCGGCGGGTGATGACGAACTCCACGCGGTCGCCGTCCAGAGCATTCAGCGAATTGCGCTGGCTGACATATACGTCGTTTTCGAACTCCTCGGAGCGGATATACATCGCTCCTGTCGAGATCATCTGTACGATGCCCTCCTGACGGGGACGCTCCTTGCCGCTGAGACGGTACTTTTCCTGCCCGCACTCCTCGATAGTGCCCTGGGCGAGCAGTTCCGTGATGATTTCACGGGTACGAAGACGGCCCTCCTTGGTGGCGCCGCCCGAGGCCGAAGCCAGATGCTTGAGGGAGAACTTGTTGTTCGGGAATTCCCGGAACAGGTTAATGATCAGCGAAGAGCGGTCGAATGCGGCCGACTTCTTCGTATTTTTCAGTTTATTCATCGGTTGAAATAGTTACGGGCGAGGAGTTCCATGAACCGGATGCCGGTCGGAATGGCCGCCTCGTCGGGATTGAAGGTGGATGTATGCAGTTTTCCGGCTCCGGGACCGACGCCCAGGCGGTAGAAGATCGCCGGGTAGCGGGTGCCGTAGAAGCCGAAATCTTCGGAAGTCATGCGCAGGGGCAGCATTTGAAAGGGAATTCCTTCGGTTTCGGCCAGTGCGACGGCCTGCCGGATCAACTCCGGGTCATTGACCACGCACGGGTAGCCGGGGGTGAAGTGTACCCGGGTTCGTACGCCGTACGAGGCGTCGTTCGCGGCGGCGAGTTCTTCGATCCTGCGTTTCACTTCGGCCCGTTCCCGTTCGTCGAAGGTACGCATCGTTCCCTCCATATAGACCCGGTCCGGGATGACGTTCGTAGCGCCCGCAGCTTCGACCTTGCCGATCGAAACGACCCGTTCGGGCGTGTTCAGGGCCGTGAGGTGCAGGATCAGTTGTGCGGCGGCGCTCACCGTGTCGCGGTGTTCGGCACGCATGGCCGCGTGGCCGCCCGCGCCTTCGAGCGTGAGGCGCAGTTCGTCGTTGGAGGCCATGTACTTGCCCGCGCGGAAGCCCAGCGTGCCCGCGTCCAAAGCGGGTTCGACGTGCTCGCCGACGACGGCCAGCACCGTATAGCCTTCGAAGGGGTTTTCGGCCAGCACTTTGGAGGCTCCGCCGGGATTCGATTCCTCTCCGGGTTGGAAGATTCCGAAAAGAGTACCCTCGAAATTCCGCTCGGCGGAGAGCCGGAGCAGGGTGCCGTAGAGCACCGCTGCGTGGATGTCGTGCCCGCAGGCGTGCATCACTCCGTCGTTCTCGGAACTCCACGCCGCGCCGCTCTGTTCGCGGATGGGCAGGGCGTCGATGTCGGCTCGCAGCACGACGGCTCGCCGCAGGTCGCCGCGTCCTTCGATTTTGGCCAGTACGCCGGTTCCGGCGATCGGACGGCAGGGGATGCCTGCCTC
>ERZ779956.1465-NODE-1465-length-10664-cov-5.585823_pt1 | contig 10664 bp, 7 predicted proteins | sample MGYA00511940_ERZ779956 | MGnify/ENA primary metagenome ERZ779956 (study PRJEB29588, sample SAMEA2154992) | human gut metagenome | biome: human gut; feature: human-associated habitat; material: faeces | place: Denmark | collected 2008/2010 ...
TCGATAACCGTGCTTTGATTCTTCAAAACACAATTCTGTACTATTCGTTGCGCATCCATTGGATTTCCAGTTTTGAGGTTAGTTGCAACAGCCAACGGTTTACGAAACATGCTAAATTGTGTTGGTCTATTTCGTTGCGAGGTATTAATCCCTCTACCGTCGGTGTGGCGCAACATTTCTCGATTTCAAAAAAATCGTTGATGTAGTGGTAAGGGATAAACTGCCGTTTAATGGTGTTGAAAGCAAAAATCACTTCGGGGTCACGGAAAAGAACGCCATTTATTTCGATGTGCTGTGTCAGCGAAATAAGGTTGTACTTTCCGATGCAGTCAGTCAGTTTCACATGGATTGTCTGGCTTGCATTTTTGATTTTCAGTTTTTTAGCCCGCACGGCTAACAAGGCTTTCAGAATTTCTGTCGCCCTTTCATTTAATGTTTTCATGGTCTGTAAAGTTTAGAGTTATTCCCCATTACTTGTAAAAAGATAACTCCATTCATAACCAACTAAAAAGGGCGGCATATCTCCATGTAAGAATAGCTTTCCGATTCTATATAATGCAAATAACTCTATGTGGTTATATGGTTTCGGGCATAAATAGGGGTGGTCTGTTTTATGTGGAATCCTATTAAATAGTAAGTAAAAAATTCGGTTTCCCATCTGAAAAGGGGGGAGGGGTGAAAAAGAGATAGTATCTTCACAAGCAAAGAATAGGACCAACTTTGCAAGGGGGTCTTAATTTACCCCCTTTGCGAAAGTCGGTCCGTTTTTCCTCTCTAAAACTCGAACATCTTTTTGCCGAGCAGATAGGCTTTGTTGCCCTTTATTCGAGGCTTGTCATCGGCAATCTCGAAAAACAGCTTGACAATCTGCCTGTCTACACGCCCCTTGAATGGTATTCCGTTATCGGTTATCAGTCCCCGCAGAAAACCGAGTATTTCAGAACAGAGCACCAAATCGCCCGTATTGTATTTCGCATAGACGGCTCGTTGCATCTTTTCGGAGGTCATCAATCGGTTCTCCTCCACGTTCTCCAACGCCGCCTTGATTCTGCGCCTGTCATAGCCCAGTTGCCCGATGCGCTCTTTACCGAGAATCGTTGCCGCTTCAATGATTTCTGAGAACGTATCGCCTAATTGTTCGCAGAGAAACGTTTGTTCTGCGTCGGGATTCTGCCGCTGGATTCGGTCGATTTGTTCTACCACCTCGCGCCATAATTCCGTCGTTCCTTTTATTTGGGCCTGTGTCCGCCGCAGACGGTCTTCGTCTGTCAGGTCGTAATCTACCTTATGAACGGCCAACTGGAACGGGGCGTCTTTGTACTCCTCCTCAATCGTTGCGGAGGATCGGTAGAGGGCTTCCAGTCGGGCATCCGTCCATGCGTTGTCCCACATAAACCAGTTTCGATTGCCCGTGCGCGTTACGAAGCGTTTATAGTCCATCCCTTGTAAGGCTTGCGTAAGGGTTTGGTGTTCGATTTCGCCCTCAATAGGCAACTCCCGTATTCGGTTGTAAATCCGTTCTTGACATTCGAGGTTATGGAACAACTTGTCGCGCGAAACGCTCTGCAATCTGTCGCAGGTATTCGTTATATGGTACGCCTGCTCTATGCCGTTACGAAATCGCCCGATGGCCTGCACGACCTCGGTCTGCGGGTCTATCATCGAATAGGGAGCATGGAACACATCCGTAAGCACGATTACATGCGGCTTGTAGTCCAGTTTAATGTCTACCGCCGAGTAGAACCGACTGGTGAAAAAATTTACTCCTGCAAGTTCGGACAAGCGGTCGCTTACATCGGTGAAATTTTGCTGTTTGAGTTTGCGGACGCTCTTATCGGCGCAAAACACTTTACAACGGCCCTCCAATTTGAGCGTCTGAATCAGTCCCAAAATCGTATCGGTCGAATTTATAAAGATGCAGACCGTTTCATCTTTCAACCGTACGAGTAATTTTCGGAGTATCCGCACCGTATTGTTCGTGACGCAAAGTGTCAGCGGTCGGCGGTAGTCGTAAGTGGGAGCAATCCGCACCATTTCAAAATTCTGTTCCTCGAAACGCGGGTCGGAGGGCAGGATCGGAGTTGCCGAAACCATCGCCTTATTCTTGAATCTGAAAAAGTCCTCGACGGGCAGGTAAATATCCCCGCGGTAGCCCACATCCTGTATGGTCTTTTCGCACTCGTCGAGCAAGAGGAAATAATCGTCGTACATCGGAGTATGGGTTTCGTACATGGCGGGGAGCACCTTTTTGTCAAAGCCTTCGGGCGTCGTGATGATTTTGCGATAGCCGTCATGCTCGCCCGCAAGATAGGCTTTCACATCCTCTTTCGTGATGCCCTCGTACACGGCGAACAGAAACGGGTGCTCCGCTTTCTTGCCGAGGATAACGGGCACATTCGGTTCAATGATGATCGAGTGCCGTTTCGCATGTACGATCTCTCCATAGGTAGCACCGCAACCCGTCAGCGTTTTGTTAAGGATCGTATTCGTCGGGATTTCTTTATTGGGGAGTATATCGGAAAGAACCTGTCCCCGCTTGATTTCGATCGTTTTTTCGACCATAGATAAAAAATTATGGGGAGCGAGCGGTGAAACCCGCTCCCCTGTTTGACTTATGTTAGGCGAAAAGTGCCGTTACATCTTCCATTGCTTCGGCGAGCATCTTGATTTTACCATTCGGGAAAATCCATGAATGGGTCAGATAACCCGTCCCGCTTTCCGCGTCTTGGGTGTATTCTTCCCGACGCTTGGTCGTGTATCGGCGGATTTCCGCCTCCAACTTTTCCAGCCATTCACCCTGACAGCAAATTTCGCTATCAGCGTCGCAGTTGTTAATTTCGGGGAGTTCCTCGCCCAGCAGAGCCGCCAGCAAATAGGCCCAAATCTGAGCATTCAGCAAGAGTTTGCCTTGCAACTCGGTCTGACCTTTACGCAGGCCGACCCAAACGTAACCGCAACCTGCAACATCCACGCGGGGCGTAATGATGATGGCGTCCAAACCCAGCCCAATGGCTTTCTGCATAACGCCTACCATTTGGGCATTGTTCTCGTACTTCATCTGTACGAAACGCATTACGGGTTTCTCTTCAATTTTATTCACCGTCTGAACGGTGGTGGCGAGCGAGCTTACTTTCTTCGGCTCAGTCGCAGAAATAATTAAATTATCCATATTTTTAGAAGTATTTAGATTGCTATTACTACCATTAATATTTACAAGCGTTTTCATAATCGTTATCTTTTTATTAAATTTTGTTGCCGCCTCTTTCGGGCTGTCGGCTACTCCCTGCAATTTCGGTCGGCCGTACGCTCCGACCTGTTGCTTTTCAGGGCTAATACGGGATATTTCCCCCTTTTGTTTTCCGTTTTGAGGTAGATATTATAGGCTCTATTTGAGCCTATTATTTACCCCTGTTTTTCAGTTGTTTAGGTTTTGTGTTTCATCGGTCGTATTTTTTCATTTTACCGCCTCTTTTGCAGGCCGTCGGCTATTCCCCGAATCTCTCGAATAACCGTACGCTTTATTCGCGGATTCTGGCTATTGAACCTGCATAAATCCGACCTTTGGTGCCTTTGCAAAAACATAAATAATAGCCCTTAAAAATCGACCTATTCATTACCTTTGCTGTCGAAAATATTGCAAAATATGTCAGGGAAAATATTGCAAAATATGTCAGGGAAAATATTGTAAATCTGTTGGTTATGACAAAATGGCAGATGTCATGACACTGGCAGATTTTTGGCAGAAAAAAAGAAAGGGAACCGCGATAAACGGCTCCCTTAAATGGTATGGTTATATAGTCCGATCAGTCCAATAGCGGAAAATCAAAATCCTGCATGATAACCTGCCTCTGCAATGGTATCGGTCTGAATCGTGGTGCTTGATTCATAGCCGCTCGTTTCAGATAGGCGGCAAGGTCGGCGCGGATTACTTTCGGGTCGTATTCGCCGCTCCATCCTTTACTATCGGGATAGCAACCCGTGAAGCGTGTATAGTCGTGAATGAGTTGGCATAATTCGTTCGGCGTATCGGGCTGGCTGGGTATGGCATTTTCTTCATGGAGCATTCGGTAAATGCCGTATGCAACTGCCGAATAGATGGCATTATCCTTTTTTCGTCCCGCAGACGGTTTGCGCCGTTGAATATCTTGCCGTGCTTTCTCGGCTGTTTGTACTTCGGGAAAATAGCTTGCAAGTTCCTTTTTAATCAGACGGAATAACCAGTTATCGCTGTTCGGAATAGAAATCTTTTCCGCTTCCCCATTATTGGTGCGAATTGTGATGGCGGTCTGTTCGTTGCCTTGAAATGTCCGTGCCTCCATTTGCTCCATAAAAAGCAACAGGTGTGCCCATTCGCTTTGGTATATGTCCCAAGAGTAAAATTGAACAAGATCATTGTATTCGTTTTCGTCGATCTGCCGTTCGCGGATGCAGTAGGCCACAAGCAATAGGGTTTCCTCTATTATTGGGGTAATTGTCCCGTAAGAGTTGATAAGTGATAACAAGTCATGGCATTCGAGGTGTCGAAACGGCAAAACCAGATTGCAATCCTCTTTAATGCTGTACTTTACGATATTACCCTCTCGGTGAGGTATCAGACATTTGGCATCCGAAAGTTCTTTGTTGAAATAGCCTGCCGTGATGCCGAAATATTTTTCCAGTAAGGGCAGGCAAGCGGTGAAATATTCGGTCGTTACGGGGTAAAAGGTGTGTTCTTCTTGCATAGGAGTATCTTTATAAAGACGAATTTACAAAATTCCGCTTTCAACCGCAACTGACGACCGCAGAAAAAAGAAAAGGGACTATCCGATGCAATCGGATAATCCCTCAAAGAGTAGGACCAACTTTGACCGAGGGGTTATTTTAAGACCCCTCGGAAAAGTCGGTCCGAGTTTTTGTCATAGCAAGTTCTGCATTGCCGCGTCAATTTGGCTGTTTTCAAACGAATCCAAATAAATCTGTGTGGTGGATAAATCGGAATGACCGAGCGATTCGGAAATGATGGCAATATTCACTCCCGACCTTTTCAGCACGGTGGCGAACGTATGCCGAGCGACATAGGTAGTCAATTCGATTTTCAGCCCCAATAATCGGCTCCACTCATGCAGGGCCTTATTCACATGTTTCAGCACCTTGCGTACTCGGTCGTAAATCTGTTGCTCGGTCTTGTGTATGCGGCGGTCGAGTATCGGGAAAATATAATCCTCGTCCGCATGGTCGGATTTGGCGTATTTGCCGATAATCGCTTTCGACTGTTCCGAGAGGTGGCAGGTCATCTCCTTGCTGGTTTTGTGGCGGGCATAGTAGATTCTTTCCTCGTCCATATCGCAGTAACGCAGGGTGGCGATGTCTTTGAAATTGATGCCTGCCGAGAGGTAGGAAAACAGGAAAATGTCCCGTGCGAAATCCAGATAGGCTGAACCGTCGGTGGGTATCTCCGCCTGCATCAGCCGTTGCACCTCCTCCTTGCGGATAGCACGTTTGCGGGTGGCTGTCCACAACCGTCCGATTTTGAATTGCAGAAACGGACTGTGTGGCGTGGTGAAAATCCCCTCGGCAAGAGCCTTGTTATAGACGGCTTTCAGAACGCTGAATTTCGTGGCTATCGAATTGCTTTTGTTCCCCTTTTTCATTAGGAACAGTTCGAAATCACGCAGGTAGCCGACCGTAATTTCGTCGAAACGGATGTTGGTCGAGCGGAATTGTTGCAGGAGTGAAAACGTGACCTTGTGTTTTGATGTCGAGCCGATTTTACCAACTGATTCCAACTGTGCAATCGTGCGACGGAAATATTCGGCTATCGTGCAATAGACCCTCCGTCCGTCGGTTTCCAGCACGTTGTCCAGCGTTACGGGGACCTCCAACGCTTCAAGCCGTTTGATGCGCTTGTCGTATTTCTCGATTTGCTCGTAAATCCGTAGCTGAACGGCAGGATTCTGCGTTTTAAGCGTTTGGGTGTCGAAATCCCAATCGTCGGCAGGGATATTGATTCCCGTACTTACATAGCGGCTGCGGCGATTGACGGTAAAACGCAGGTAGATGTTCGTGGTGCGGTTTTGATTGATGCGGTCTTTTCTGCAAATGGCATTGATGCTGACACTCATAATGTTGCGGCATTATGCAGACAGACGCGGGTGGTGTTTTACCGCCGTAAAACATGGTTAAACAAATGGTAAAACATTCTTCGGAAAACGGCGCGAAAAAGGCATTATGGAGAGTTTTATTTCGCACCCGCAAAAAGAAAAACGAGCAATAATTCATTGATTATCACTCGTTTATTAAGAGCGGAAAACGAGACTCGAACTCGCGACCCCAACCTTGGCAAGGTTGTGCTCTACCAACTGAGCTATTTCCGCATTAGTGGTATTTCGGAGTGCAAATATAAACGGTTTTTTTTATTCCTCAAAATTTTTGCCCGGAAATTTACGAGACAAAAATCAAAAAAACTGTCATACAACCCTTCAGAACCGGTTTTTAATGCTAAATCCGACTATCTGACAACAGAAAGCTATTCCGCCACCACTCCCCAGCCGCCGCCTAACGCCTTATAGAGCTGCACCAAAGCGAGGTGTTCGTCCCGTACGGCGTTGCTCAAACCGATCTGGGCATCGAAATACCGGCGCTGGGCATCCAGCACGTCGATATAATTGATACTGCCGCCCCGGTACTGCAAATTGGCCAGTTCGACGTATTTGCGGGCAGCATCGCGCAGAGCGACCTTCAACGCGGCCGTTTTGCGGACGTTACGGTAAGTGACTACCGCATCGTTGGCTTCCTTGAAAACCTCCAGCACCTTCTTCTCGTACCCCAGCCGGGCTACGTCGTATGCCGCCAATGCCGCACGATATTTGGCCTGCTTGCGTCCGAAGCCGAAGACCGGAGCGGCGATCGCAGCGGCCACATACGAGAACGGGGAGCGAAAGAAACCCTGCAACGCATCGTTCTCCCAACCGCCTACCAGATTGAAGGTCAGCCGGGGAAAACGATCTGCATAGGCCATCCCCGCCGAAGCCATCGCCGAACGCAACTGTTGTTCGGAAGCCCGTACGTCGGGACGCCGCTGCAACAGTCCCGAAGGCAGACCGACAGGCAGACTGTCCGGAAACTCGGCTTCGATATTCATTTGACCGCGCAACACCTCCCAGTCAGGAGATTTTCCCATAAGCAATGCAATACTGTTTTCCATAATTTCGATCCTGCTCTCCAGATCCGGAATCAGGGTCGCCGTCGAAGCGTATTCCACTTTGGCCTGCTGGTAAACGGTTTCGGAGGTAAGACCGCCCTCGAACCGCAACTGCGCCTGCTGCACACCCTCGCTGCGCGTTCGGAGCGTACGACGCACGATGGAAAGCTCGTTATCCAAAGCCATCAACTGAAAATAGGCCGTCGCAACTTCCGCGACGAGAGTCATACGCATCGCACGCCAATCCTCGACCGAAGAGAGATACTCCGCCCCGCCCTTGCGCTTGGCCCAGCGCAGGTTTCCCCAAAGGTCCAGCTCCCAACTGACGGAGAGCTTGGCACTGAACTCCGGATCACGGCTCGACTCCTCGTCGGCATAATCGTTCGTTTCGTAATCAGCCAGCCCTTTGGCCGAAAAATTCGGCAAACGCTCGGCCTTGCTTATCCGATACAACTGCCGCATCTGCTCCACACGAGCCGCCGCCGCAAGCATATCCTTGTTATTTTCCAAGGTCAGCTCGATGACCCGGCGCAACGTCGAATCCCCGTAAAACTGCCACCAGCTCAGATCGGCGATGGTCAGCGAATCGGTATAGCCCGAAGCGATCTGCCCGGGCATCTCCACCTCGGGGGCCTGACAGTGCCGCACAGCCGAACAGGAAGAGAATCCGACGGTCAGTGCAGCCAAAATGACAAATATCGCAACTCGTTTCATCGTTTCTTCAGTTTTGCTTTAATCCGGTAAATCCACACGAAGAAGAAGGGCACGAAGACGATGCCGACAGAGATAGCTACCAGCATACCGAAAAAGACGCCCGTACCGATACCCTGACGGCTCGCCGACCCCGGACCCGATGCGAACACCAGCGGCAGCAGGCCGAGGATGAACGCCAGCGAGGTCATCACGATCGGGCGGAAACGCAGGTGTGCGGCCTTGAGTGCCGCCGACACCACGTCGCGGCCTTTTTCCACCTCCTCCTTGGCAAACTCTACGATCAAAATGGCATTCTTGGCCACCAGACCTACGAGCATCACCAGGCCGATCTGAAAATAGATGTTGTTTTCCAAACCGCAAACCCAGATACCCAGATAGGCACCGATTCCGGCTACGGGCAGCGAGAGAATGACCGCGACGGGCACCGACCAGCTCTCGTACTGGGCGGCGAGGAAGAGGAAGACGAACAGGAAAGCCAGCGCCAGCACAAGACCCGTCTGTCCACTCACATGCTTCTCCTGGTAAGAAAGGCCGCTCCACTCGACGCCCACCGACGCAGGCAATTTCTCACGCACGATATTTTCCAGCTCGTCCATCGCCTGTCCCGAACTGTATCCGTGAGCCGCTTCGCCCGTGATGGTCGCAGCGTTGAACATATTGAAACGCTTGATCGTACCGGCACCCGTCGTATAGTGCGTTGTACCGAGCGACGTGACGGGAATCATCGCCCCGTCGGCACCCCGTACGAAGAAGAGGTTCAGGTTGTCGCGGTAAGCCCGATAAGGCGCGTCGGCCTGAATATATACACGGTATATACGGTTGAACATATTGAAGTCATTGACGTAGATCGAACCCGTGAACGCTTTCATCGTAGAGAAGATGTCGGACATCGAAACCCCGACCAACTGCGCTTTGTCGCGGTCCACGTCGAAATAAAGCTGCGGAATATCGGCTTGCATCGAAGAGGCCAGCCCCGTAAACTCGGGCCGCTGCTCGGCATAGTGCATCAACGTATCCACCGCCCGCTGCAGATCGGCATAGCCGGCATCCCCGCGAGCTTCGAGCACCATTTCGAAACCGCCCGAGGTTCCCAGACCGGGAATGACGGCAGGCGTCGAAAGATAGACCTTGCTTTCGGGATAACGCGACAACTCGTCGCGCACACGTTTCATCACTTCGCTGATATCCTCCGATTCCCGCTCCTTCCAGGACTTGAGGATCACTGTCAGTTGGCTGCGGGCCTGGTTGCTGCCCACACGAGGACTCGAACCCGTCACGTTGAGTACATACTCCACATCGGGATCCTGCATCAGAAAGGCCATCGCCCGGTCGGTCACCGTACGCGTACGCTCGATGGTCGCCCCTTCCGGAAGTTCCAGTTCGACGGTGAAATACCCCTGATCCTCCTGCGGCATGAAACTCTCGGGCACGAGTTTATTCATCAACCAGATACCGATGAGTACCACGCCGAAGGCGGCGAACATACGGCGCGAATGGGCGAGCGCCCGGCCGATCATACGGCCGTAGAGCTTATTGCCTTTCGCAAGACCGAAATTGATATACCGGAAAAACCGTTTCTTCCGGCCGCCTCTGTCGGGCTTCAACAGGTAGGCGCACATCACGGGGCTGAGCGTCAGCGCCACGACCGTAGAGATGATTACCGATACGGCGATCGTAATGGTAAACTGGCGATAGAGCTGCCCCGTAATGCCCGAAAGGAAGCTCACCGGGACGAACACGGCGCACAGCACCAGCGACATGGCGATCAACGCTCCGCTCAGGCTCCGCATTGCCTTCTTGGTCGCTTCGTAGGGCGAAAGCCCCTCCTCGTTCATGATGCGATCGACGTTTTCGACCACGACGATCGCGTCATCGACCACGATACCGATGGCAAGAATCAGACCCAGCAGGGTCAGCATATTGAGCGAGAAGCCGAACACGAGCATCACGCCGAAGGTACCGATGAGCGAGATCGGCACGGCCACGATCGGAATGAGCGTCGCCCGCCAGCTCTGCAACGAAAGGAATACCACCAGAATCACCAGCAGCAACGCTTCGAAAAGCGTCTGATAGACGTGATGGATCGATTCGGAAATGTAGGTAGTCATATCGAAAGGAATCTCGTAAGAGATACCCTCCGGAAAATTGCGGCTGATCTCCTCCATCTGGGCCTTCACCGCCTCGGCCACCTCCATTGCATTGGCTCCCGGAAGCATCTTGATCTCCAGCACGGCGGCATTACCGCCGTTGATACCGCTTTCGGTATTGTAGGACGACGCTTCGAGCGAAATGCGCGCCACGTCTTTCAGGCGGATGATCGAACCGTCGGGATTGGCCCGGATGACGATATCTTCGAACTGGCTGACCGACGACAAACGTCCCTGCGCCGTAATGGGGATCGTCACGTCGAGGCCCGTCATCGGAGCCTGCCCCAGCACGCCGGCCGCCGACTCGCGGTTCTGATCCTTCAACGCGGATTGCAGATCCTTGACCGTCAGCCCCAGGTCGGCCAGCTTGTCGGGCATGACCCATATCTGCATGGCGTAGTAGCGGCTGCCGACGTTCGAAATACTGCCCACGCCGGGAATACGGCGCAGCAGGTCCAGCACGTTGAGCGTGGCGTAATTACTCAAATATATTTCGTCGAACTTGGGGTCGGACGAGAGCAGCGTGATGGTCATCAGTTTGCTGGCGGCCTGTTTCTCGACCGAAATACCGTTCTGCACCACCTCGGCCGGCAGGCGTGCCTCGGCCTTCTTCAGGCGGGTCT
>ERZ779956.1477-NODE-1477-length-10580-cov-4.330546_pt1 | contig 10580 bp, 7 predicted proteins | sample MGYA00511940_ERZ779956 | MGnify/ENA primary metagenome ERZ779956 (study PRJEB29588, sample SAMEA2154992) | human gut metagenome | biome: human gut; feature: human-associated habitat; material: faeces | place: Denmark | collected 2008/2010 ...
CCGTTGATATCGCCTACAAGCATCACCCCGCCGAATCCGGTCTGCGACGCGGCCGAATAGCTGAATCCCTGCGGAATTCCCAGCGGCAGCACAAACTCGCGGTGCTGCAAGGCGGCAGTCACACCCCACTGGGTCCAGTCATGCTGGAAGGGGAAGACAATCCACACCCCTGCAGGAGGCGTGCGGTCGTCATCGACGCTTTTGCAGCCGCTCAGCACGGCGGCAATGACACACAAAAAATATATCAGTCGCTTCATAATCACATTCATCCTTAAACAATAACCGTTCCGGCAGGAGCCCTGTCAGAACGGTTGTATCGCGGGGTTATATCCTTATATTTCAACGGCTCAGGCCGGAGATTAGTTCACCGAATTTGTCGGCTGCCTTCTGCAGCTGCGGACCGATGAGCGGGCGAAGCATGGCCGGAATCTCCACATCAATCAGCGTCTGCACCGATGAGGAGTTCTCGCCCGTAGGCTCAATATCAAGCTCCATCGACAGAGGCACCGGCGATGATTTCGTGCCGAACACAATCTTCGACGGGCGCACGCGGTCAACAACGGTAAATTCAATAGCACCCACCTGCGGGGTAACGATCTTAAGGCTGTCGGCGGTGAATTCCACATCGCCCACCTGACTGCGCTGTTCGGGCGAGAGGCCGTCGAGCACCGTCTGCAGGTTGCTCAGGTCGCTGAACCGGTCGAACAGCTCGTCAGCGCCTTTGCCTATCTCTGTTTTCGGACTTTTGAATGTAGCCATCAGTTCTTTCCACTAAACGTAAACGTGCGGTATGCACAATCAGTCAATCGATTTGTCGCGCGACGGGGTCCAGTTGCCGGGATCCTTGCGCCACTGCTGAAGAGTCTCGATGTCTTTCTCGCCAATGAATCCGGTGGAAAGAGCCACCTGCAGGAGGGCATCGTAGTTGCTGAGCGTCACAAGCTTCACGCCGGCTTCCTTGAAAGCCTTGTCGGCTACCGGGAAACCGTAGGTGAACATGGCCACCATGCCGACAACGTCGCCACCGGCCATACGGATGGCCTCCACAGCCTTGAGGCTGCTCTTACCGGTTGACACCAGGTCCTCGATCACCAGCACTTTCTGGCCGTGAGTCAGATTGCCTTCGATCAGATTCTCCAGACCATGATCCTTCGGGGTGGAACGCACATAAACGTAGGGCAGACCCATGTTGTCGGCCACCAGCGCACCCTGAGCGATAGCGCCGGTTGCAACGCCGGCAATCACATCGGGACGGGGGAAGTTCTCCATGATTGTGCGGCACAGCTCGGTTTTGATGAACGTGCGTACTTCGGGATAGGAAAGAGTACGGCGATTGTCGGTGTAAATCGGCGAATTCCATCCGGAAGCCCATGTGAAGGGGTTTTCGGGCTGAAGTTTGATTGCACTGACATTAAGCAGTTTCTCGGCAAGAAGGTGTTCGAGCTTTTTCATATTGAGTGTAAGTGAAATTTCGTACGATATTCTGATAATCAGCCTCTTTACAACGACAGTCACCCGTTGTCAAATCAGCCTCTGTAATTTTCCGCAAAGATACGGAAAATCCCCCGATAATTCCAACTCCAACCGCCCCAAATCACCGCAAAATCCGCACCCCCTCCCCCAGAAAATCTCCAAAAAATCCCTTAGAAAATCCACCTAATAATTCTTAATGTCCGGCACCCCTACTTTCCCCGAAATTGATTACCTTTGTAACTGGAGCAACCCCAAGCATCTGAAACCAACGTTATTGAAGAAAAACAAAAAAATCCCACAGTTGACACTTCATCCAACGAATCATTAATCGATATCATTGTATACCATCTCTACAATTTGATCTACGATGAAGTCCTCATAGTTGCCTCTCAAACCCAAATCACTCGCGAACAATACGAATCATTCAACAATGACACTTATGGACAATCGTGATTATATGAAAGCATTTGGAGAATGGCTATGCTCCATCGCTCCAAATCCAATGGTAAAATCTATAATGCATGGATCTATGAGCACTATGTATCAGCGAGATTATATCCTTGTAACCAATCTTTGCAATGGATTTTTATTTCTCCCCGAAATATCAATGGCCAATATAGATGGCGCAAAAGAACGTTATAAGGAATTTAATAAATCTGCTTTAGAGGCTGCGCCATTGTCTGACGAGATAAAGAAAGAAGTATCAAGTCAAATAGATCTGAATGCTGAGAATCTAAAACTACAATGGATTAGTATTCTATGCAATAAGGGCGTTAGGATAACTCTGCAAAACACAAAGTAGGCTGTAGTTATGAGAAGTGAATGGATGAAATCCACAATGACCCAACTCTTCGTATTATTACTATTTATATCATTAAATGCGGAAATAATGAGTTGGTTTGATGATTATATTTTACCAATACTTTCTATTGTAAACGAAGGAATAGCATCATCTATAATTTTCATGGCATTATGCTTAGCTGTGATAGTGTTTTGGTTTAATAGGTTTAAGCATCACTATTATGTAAAGCCTCTGTTTGTATTGAGTAGCATCAGTATATCTTCCGTATACTGGTACTACAGACTCTTTACATCAAACTATGTAATAATAGCATCAGATCTTTTCCACATAGGATTTTCTGATATTTTCTTTGGTGGAGTATTTCTATTTGGTTTAATCTCTCTCTTGGTAGATTTTACTGCGATAAAAGAACCTGCTACCAATGAAATAAATGAGGGTATTATACCCCTGTTAGAGGATATTCCAATATCTCGTAAAGATCAGGATGTTCTTGGATTTGGTGATGAAGTTGATACTTTATACCAACGTATTGTAGAACATAAGACAACATCCGCATTAAGTATTGGCATAAATGCACGATGGGGGGATGGGAAGTCCTCGTTTATAAATCTTATGGAAGAAAAATTTCTTCAGAATAAAGATCGTTTTATCGTAATCCGGTTCAATCCCCGCTATTCAACAAATAATACAATTCAGTCTGCATTCTTTGAAAACTTATACTCTGTATTAAGCAAATATGATGCAAGATTTAAAGATTCTTTCAATGATTATCTTAAAGTAATCGATGTAATGGCGGATAATAAGTATCTGTCAGCATTGTTTCATACTTCAACATTATTTAATCGGGAGAATGAAAAAGCTCGAATCAATAAAGCAATAATGCGTTTAAAAAAGCGCATTGTCATCATTATTGAAGATTTGGACCGATTGATGGCAGATGAGATTATAGAAGTATTAAAATTAATCGATGGAAATGCAGCGTTCAATAATCTGATTTTCATAAGTGCTTATGACAAGAACCGAATAAATTCGCTTTTAGAAACAGGGGATATATCAAACACATACTCTGATAAATTCTTCACATGGGAACGTCATCTCCCATTACGCTCATCAAAACTTTTACTAAATTATCTTATTCCAAATTTAGTAAGCGGTCTTAATTTTAAGAATGAGGAAGTAGACGAGATTAAGAATTCAATTATGACGAACTCTTCGCTCTATAATTCTTATCTTAAAAATTTACGAGATGTTAAGCGATATATTAATTTAGTTAAGCCTTCCCTTAACAGAATCTATAAGGAATTAAAAATAAGAGATTTTTTACTCATTGAATTAGTTAGATATAAGTATCCCAAGGAACATAGATTGTTGTATGAGCAGAATTCTCATAAAGACAATGAACTCAATTTTGAACGCAAAATAACTATCGATGGGCTTGAAGAAAAATATCAGTCAAAGGATATTCTGAAGCTCTTATTCCCAGCAAATGGTGATAGTTCATACAGATCCATTAATTCGATTGGTGGATTTTCTATATACTTTCAGGAACAAATATTTGAATGTGTCAGCAATGAACAGTTAAACTTAATGTTTGATAATGGACAAGATTACAGAGCAATTATCAAAGATATTTTGGATAATAAGGGTTGGAATCAGCTTAATGGATATCTTAGTTCTCTAAACACGTTTTCCTTTAGTAACTGGGATGATGTGGTTAGATATATTGATATATATATTTATCTGAGTGCACAATATAACGAAAGATTATACTCAACAATAAATGTGGGTGTTCTTATTGAGAAAAAAGTAGCAGAGCGACTATGTAAGCAATTCGAGATTTCTATGGATAATTATAAGTCTACAATATATCAGAGGTTAATAGGTGGCAATAATGAATATCCCTATGAAATTGTGAAGCTGCAATTATGGGCGTATAAGAAAGGAGAGATAAGACATGAATTGATTTTCACAGAAAACGAATTGCTCACCATTCTTAAAAACTCACTTAAGGAATTGGTTAAAATTAATCCTGGCTATACTGCATTACATCGTAACATTCTTAGTGCTTGTATTTCATTTATTGACCCAACAAGTAAGAAGGTCATTCTTGATTCTGAGGCGTGTGAAATGGTCTTAGGTGCAATAAAAAGTCAACCTGAATCATATTTAAATGATTTTGTCTTTTTGGCAGGAGTTTCTTCATCTCCTGATTGGAATAGTATTACCTGTGATCCGTTCTGGAGACAAATTTTCGGGTCTAAAGATAATATTAAGGATTTCATATTTGATACAAAATTCGATACGTTATTGAATATTGATAGGGTTCGTAACTTTTGGTCGATATATGAAATGAACAACTATGAACCTATCGAATTTCAGGATCAGGGGCCTGTCCAAGAAAAGATAGATTCTAACCTTGTAAACGAACGGAAGCTATTGAACGAACTCCTAAAGATAGAATCAGAAGTCAATTCAATAGCTATTTCACAAGATAAGATTGTTAATGCCTATAAAGTGCTTAAAGACGCGTTGGCTCGTTTAGATTCTAACACTCTTTATATAAAGAAAAACGGAGATGTAAGAGCATCCATTATAAAAAAAAGAGACGAATTAAAACTTCTTAGAGAGTCCCAACATCTAAAAATCACACAAGAAGTTCTAGGAAAGATTCAATTGTATGAAAATTTCATTAATGAACATCTAAGATGTTAAATTTATGTATGGATTGCGGACAGATTATATTATTTCAGACGCAGGGGGGAGAGACGAAGATTGAGGTTCGGCTCTCTAATTAGACGGTGTGGCTCACGGCCGACCAGATGGCGGAGCTGTTTCAGCGTGACCGGTCGACCATACAGCGGCATATCAAAAGAATCTACGATGAAGGAGAATTAACCGCCGATTCAACTTGTGCATTTTTTGCACAAGTTCAAACGGAAGGGAAACGACAAGTTGAACGTAAGATTCCCATTTATAATCTCGACATGATTATCAGCGTGGGCTATCGTGTCAACTCGCATCGAGGCGTGCAGTTCAGGCAGTGGGCTACTCAAGTGCTGAAGGAGTACATGATTAAGGGCTTTGTTCTTAATGATGATTTGCGTAAAAACGCCAATGGAAAACAGGCATAAATTCAGGGCTGACTGGCACGACTATAACGGAGGAATTTACTTCGTTACAATCTGTTGTGCTGAAAAACGACATTATTTCGGAGAGATTACTTTTGACGAAACCGTTGGAATGCGATTCTGCGCGTCCGCGTTAGGCTTTATCGTCGAGGAAAGTATTCAAGCAATCCCTTCATATTATAGTGATGTGAATATCCTGAATTACGTAGTCATGCCGAATCATATTCATTTGATAATCGCGGTAGGGACGCGATTCTTCGCGTCCGCAAATGAACGGTCGTCCGCCTCGAATTTAGGTTGTCTCAGACAACGCTCGCATGAGGCTCCGGAAGCACAGGATTTTCACCATAACAGCCGACTGGCATCAATCGTCGGCGCTTTCAAAGCTGGTGTTACACGCCAAGCGCGGACGCGAAAAATCGCGTCCCTACCAGCAAACGGGCGAATATGGCAACCGCGGTATTACGAACATATAATTCGCGATCAACGGGCTTTCGAAAATATCACGAATTATATTAATAACAATGTGGAGAATTGGTGTCGTGACCAACTCTACCTCACTGCCCCGTCATTGCTTCCCGGGACGGGGGACGGGCTTGGGGGCGGACTTTGAGTTGAACTGAAGCATGGGACGCGGGGCGACTTCCGTGGTGTCGGAAGGCTGGGAGGTCTGGCCGGCGGGAAGGGCGGCGCCTGAATGCTGTGCAGGTTGGTCGGGGCCGGCTGTTGGCGCGGCGATGGCCGCTCTCTGCTCAGGGGCAGGGACGTTGGCATCCAGCGGCGGCGTTACGGTGGTTTTCTTTTTCCCACGGAAAAGGTTGAGGAAGGAGAAGAAGCTGTCGAAGTCGCGTTTGAGCACCACACCGACGCCTTGGGTGGTCTTGGCCGTGCGCAGGTAGTAGTTCTGGTCGTTGTAGCGGTTGTAGGCTTTCAGGCGCCAGCGTCCTTCGCGGTCGAGCAGATATTCCAGGTCGAAGTCGCCGATGAACTGACTGCTGTTCAAAGCGTTGTCGCGGTAGCCGAAATTGCCGTTGAACAGCAGCCGGTTGTTGAGCAGCCGCGACGACAGGGCCACATCCACCTCCACATCGCTGAAATCGCCACGGTCGCTGCGGAAGGCCGGCGCGATGTTCCAGTTGTCGGAAATCTGCCCGAGCAGATTGCTGAGCTGCGAGGAGATGGTGGACGATGCCACCGACACGAGTTCGTTGCCTTTGGTGGTCGACGACATGTATTCGGGCGTGTAGAAGCGGTTGAGCGCAAGCAGATAGATTATCTGCCGGTTCATCATGTCGTCGGTGGAGATCACCGAACGCACCTTTCGGTAGATGTCGGTGGTAAGCGTGGGGAATTCCAGGTCGAAGGCAATCTCAGGCTGGCGTATGTCGCCCGTAACCTTCATCAGCGCATGCACAGGCACATTCGTGCGGTTGAGGTCCTTGTCCTGCAGGAACGATTCGTCGAGGTCGCTGAGGTTGGCGTTCAGCGCATAGATGGCCTGTATGTTGAGCTGCGCGCCGTAAGGGTCGCCGTTGAACACGATGGCGCTTCCCGGCTTGATGGTGAAGTCCTTTATGATCACATCCTGCAGGGTGAAGTTATAGTAGCCACGGTCGAGGGTATATGTGCCGTACATCTTCAGGTCGTTGTTGGCCGACCCATAGTCCATTCGCAGATGCCCGCTGCCCCATGCGCGGATGCGGTCGCCCCCCACGGGGTCCATCACCAGCACAAGCTGCGCCTGCGGTGTGACGCGCATCTGCAGCGAGATGTTGTAATCGCTGGGCACGTCCTCGTCGCCGGCGCTGACCATCGCCTTGAGGCGGTTGACAAGGTCCATCGAGGTATCGCGCAGCTCGATGGTATCGGTCAGCTCGGCCCCGAGCCTGTTCTTGTCGCGGAATGTGAGGAACGAATATTCGTCGGCCACCTCCTGGTCTGATAGCACGAAAGTGAAAATGGAGTTGGGTGCCGTGGACATGTCTACGTTTATGTCAATCCGGCCCGGCTCCCCTTTCACGAACGCCGACCCGTCGCCATAGATTTTGCCGTACCACACCGGATTCTCGCGCGGAGTCTCATTGTAGCTCAGGAAATTGTGTGCGCCGGTTATGGAGAACTGGAAGCGCGGCTCCTTGAAGAACTTATGCCGCACCCAACCGTTGAGGTCGGCCGCATGGCCTTCGGCATCGCGGATGGTCACGCCGTTGAGGTCAATAAGTCCCGGACGGAAATGCACCGAATCGGTGGCGGTGTAGTAGGTGTTGGTGAAATTCACCTTCAGGCGCAGATCGTGGGCCATCACGTCGCCCTCGAGGTCGATGTATTTGAAATTGCCCCACAGGCGGCAGCGCCCTGAGGCCGTGCCAGATATGTCGCTGGCGAAGGCCTCCATGTACGGCTGCATGAAGCCCACGTTGGCATGGTCCACGCGGAACGTGATGTCGAGCGAATCGTTCATGGGGAAAATCGCCCCGTCCACAAACGAGCGCCGGCTGTGCGGCTGCTCTATCACAGCATCAAGCGTGATGGCCTTCCGCTCCTTCTCCCAGTGCGAGCGCACAAGCGCATCGCCAAGCACCACCTTGTTGTAGCTTATGGCGCTCACGTGCAGCCCCGGGGTCTCTATCACCGGTTCGTCCGAAAGCAGGCGCGTGGCATGGAACGTGCCGGTGGCATCGCCTCCGAGCTGCACCTTGTCGATTCCGAGCGATTCGAACAGATAATCCAGATTGAAGTTCAGGAGGTCGAGCGTGAGCATGGCGCCGGGGTCGTCCGACACCGAGCCGCTGATTTTCACGAACTGGTTGGAACGGTGCACATTCATGCCGCTCACCTCGAAATGCCGCGGCCCGTAGGCCGAAAGCCGCGCCGGATTCACCGTCCACACCGAGTCGTTGAACGTGAGGTGTCCCGGCAGGATGTTTATATCGCTCACCAGAGCCGACGATTCCGTGCGGCTGAATGTGGCCAGTGCGCTGATGTTGCCGTTGTACGCACGCTCGCGGTCGATGTCCCAGCGCAGATTGGTGCGCAGGCGGTCGTTCTCGCCCGAGGCGTCAAGCATCAGGTGCAGCGGGCCGTTCTGCGTGGGGGCCGTAACCGTGAAATCAAGCCCGGATGCGCCCTCGCCGCCGTCGATGAACGCCGACAGGCGCGTGTCCTCTATCAGTTTGTTGCCCTGCCTCAGATAAGGGGCATCCACAGCCAGCGCCATGTCGCCCTCGGCATCGCTGAACATGCCTGAAATCTGCACGGGATAAATCACACTCACGGGCAGGCTGAAGAAGTCTGCAAGCCGTTCGGTCTCCTTTACCGTGAAACGGAAAGTAAAATCGTTGGAAACCGGCGCCATTACGCCTCGCCTCAGGGAGCGCCCGGCGGGGAGGTCGGCAGGCAGACCCGCGAGTGCCGGATAGACCCGCGAAAGGATGCGGCGTGCAGCCTGCGGCAGGCGCGGGAAATTGAAGCTCCCCTGCATCGAGCCGTCCACATAATCGCTGGCGAGTGTGAGCATGGCCGTGTCGGCGTTCAGCGATACATTGTTCACCACAAGCTCCGATCCGTCGGGGCGGCGGAAACTGACGTCGGACACGCTGATATGCCCCAGCATATTTTCAAAACGCTCACCGGCCATATCCACATCCACCTTCCCCGCGAATTCATTCCCCTCGCCGCCACCCAGATTGAGCAGCGACGGCACAAAACGCGCCACATCCCCTTTGAGAAACACCACCTTATGGTTGCGTGCCAGCGAGAACCGCCCTTCCAGGTCGGCCGACACGGGCTGATTGTCCACGCTGACCGAAGCTCCGAGCATGTCGCCGTCGAGTGTCGCCTCGGCCGTCAGGCCGGTATATTCGTATCCGTTGAAGCCGAAACGGTCCACCACAAGCCCGGCCGTGCCGCTCCGTTTCTTTCCGTCCACACCGAATGTAGCATCCAGCGTGCCTTCGAAACGACCCAGCCGCCTGTCGGCCAGCATTGCGCCCACATCCACAGGCTCCGGCGTTGACAGCTGCGCCTGCAATGCACAATGCTGCGCATCGGTGAACGTCCCGGAGGCATCAAGCGCAACGCTTCCCGGCACAGCCGACACAGTCAGGCGAGTTTCAAAATCATCTCCATACATGCTGCCGCGCGCATTCAGGCGCAACGCCCCAAGCGCCGACAGGATGCCCCGCGCCTTGGGCGACATCGCCGGAAAAGCCCCGGCAAGCCGCTCCATGCCCGAGGACGACAGAACAAGCGACACATCGGCCGGAGAAATCTCCATCATATCGCGCCGGTCCATATTGGCTGCCTCGGCGGCAACCTGCAGCGACGAACCGGCCTCATCGGCCAAAAACAGATCGGCCTTGAAGCGTTCGAGATTCCCCTCCACCGTGAAGCGGTTGAAATGCACAGGCACATCGAACGACTCAAGTGCAGGGAGGAATCCGGCCAGGTCTGCGGGCGTAACGCGGCTGTCGGGCAGAATCTCCACGCGGGTCTGTCCCGACCTCAACGCCTGCCCCACTCCGCCGGCCTCTCCCAAAGGGAGGCATACATCAGCAATATGCAGCTCCGACCGCGGCAACGCCAGTGCGAGCGATTCCACCCGCAGCTCATCTCGCCCCACATGGGTGCGCGCCGACAGCGACTCCAGCCTGACGCCCGGCCGGAGGTCAAAGGCCATACGTTTTATATCGACAATGAAATCGTTGTTGCGCAGCCGGGGCAGGCTGATGTCTGCACGCAGATTACGCAGCGACATATGCGCGGGATTAAACACCCCGGGAGTATGTGCGGCCGAATCAACATCGTAGCTCACCGCGCTTGAACGCACAAGCACGGTGTTCACCCTGAAATCGAACTCCGACGGAGGCTTATTCCTATCCTTGGGAGCCAGAGCGGCAAGAATCGGCCGGATGTTGAGCGGAGCGTCGGCCATAGGCCGGTGAAGCCTCACATCAAGACCAATCAGCTCCACATACGACACCGTCAGGGGTCCCGGTGTCACAAGGCTCATCAGCCTCACCCCGGCGCCGAGCCGGCGCGCCACCAGAGCGGTGTCGCCGGGGGCGGTGGTCACCGTCACATTCCGGAGCACCACGCGGTTGAAAGGCGCTATCCCCACAGAGCCTATCCGCACATCGGCGTCGAGCAGCCGCGACAGCCGCACCTCGGCCTCACGG
>ERZ779956.1484-NODE-1484-length-10567-cov-2.371766_pt1 | contig 10567 bp, 8 predicted proteins | sample MGYA00511940_ERZ779956 | MGnify/ENA primary metagenome ERZ779956 (study PRJEB29588, sample SAMEA2154992) | human gut metagenome | biome: human gut; feature: human-associated habitat; material: faeces | place: Denmark | collected 2008/2010 ...
GAGGCGTGGTGGTGAGCGATGTGGCGCCTTATGCGATTGTGGGCGGTGTACCTGCCCGGGAAATCAGGAAACGGTTCGACGATGAGCAGGTTGCTTATCTGTTGGCTTCGCGATGGTGGGAACGTCCGTTCGACGAGCTTCGGAAAGAGGCGGACAGTTTCTCGGATATCGGATTGTTCATGAAAAACGGATTGTAATGGGACGGCCGCTTTTTTCGATTATTACGATTACGTTTAACGCTGCCGGGACTTTGCCGGCTACGTTGAGAAGTGTGGAACGACAGACGTTTACCGACTATGAGTATTTGATCGTGGACGGTGCGTCGACCGACGGTACGGTTGCGATTGCTCGGCAGCGGTCTCGTCGGTGACGAGCGAACCCGACAAGGGTTTATACGATGCGATGAACAAGGGTTTGCGTAAAGCACGAGGGGGTTATCTCGTTTTTCTGAATGCCGGCGATGCGTTTCACGAACCCGATACGTTGCAGAAAATTGCCGATTCCATCGAAAAAAATAACCCCGATATTGTCTATGGAGAGACGGCATTGGTCGATTCGGAAAGACGTTTTATAGCCATGCGGAGATTACAGGCCCCCGAAAGGTTATCGGTGAAGAGTTTTCGCATGGGGATGCTGGTGTGCCATCAGGCGTTTATCGTTCGCCGGGAGATTGCGCCGGAATATGATTTGCGGTATCGTTTCTCCGCCGACTTCGACTGGTGTATCCGGTGCATGCAAATGGCGAAAACGATAACTCATACGCACGAGGTGCTTATCGATTATTTGAACGAGGGGGTCACTACCGCCAACCGAGAGGCTTCGTTGCGGGAGAGATACGAGATTATGTGCCGATATTACGGGACTTTACCGACGTTCTTGCGTCATTTGTGGTTTGCCATGCGGTTCGCTTTCGCTCGTTTTTCTGGACGGGAGTAGACGGTATGTTTAAAATCTGTAATCCTCTTTGCCTACATTTAACCCCTCTGTCTGTCACTGTGTGCCACCTCCCCTATATTTTGCTGTGCAAAACACAGGAAAAGAGATTTAATGCCCTTCTATCTCATTATTTATCGAATGAGATGGATCGTATTTGTCCTTCTCCCTGCCGTGTCCAGTGGCATTGCGGGGAGTTGTGTAAACAATATAGGGAAGAGACCGAAGAAACGGTAGTTCCTGAGGAGAGGGCGTGAAAAAGATAGCATAAAATTTTTGACTGTAAGGGTTAACCCCCTCGTCCTGCGGACACTCCCCCTATATTCCCTTACGGCAACACAGGGGGAGAGGGCTAAAATGCATTTCGAACATATTTAAACTTCTCCCTTGCCGTGCTCCGTAGCATTGCGGGGTGTGGCGCAGCCATAGGGGAGGTGGCACGTAGTGGCGGAGGGGTTGAATGAATGGGTCTTTAAACTATCCTAAGAAGTTGTCTTGTGGGCAGGTTTCATGAGTTTATGCCGTAAAAAGTATAATTCGAGGCATTTCGTTCGGTGGGAAATTTGTATCTTTGCAGTATGCGAATATAGATTGCACCTCGGTATAACCAAGTAAATTTGTTTCTACTCTCGGCTTGCACTATCTTTGCACTCTGCAAAAAAAATGAGTTGTATTCCAGAGGTTACGGCAGACCGGTTTCGATCGGTGCAGAGCCTCTTTAATCCAAATGATTCGATAGAAAATAATACGATATATGGAGAAGAATTTCAAACGTACATTGGTTACCACCGCTTTGCCTTATGCCAACGGCCCTGTGCATATAGGTCATTTGGCGGGAGTATATGTCCCGGCAGATATTTATACCCGGTATCTGCGGTTGAAAGGCGAAGATGTGATCATGATCGGCGGTAGTGATGAGCATGGCGTGCCTATCACGATTAAGGCGAAAGCCGAAGAAGTGACCCCGCAGGATATCGTGGACCGTTATCACAATATTATTAAAAAGTCGTTCGAGGAGTTCGGAATCTCTTTCGATATTTACTCTCGCACGACTTCCAAGATTCATAGTGAAATGGCTTCCGATTTCTTTCGGAAGTTGTATGATAAAGGCGAATTTATCGAGAAAACCTCGATGCAATATTACGACGAGGAGGCTAACCAGTTCCTCGCAGACCGGTATATTACCGGGACTTGTCCGCACTGTGGCAACGAACATGCCTATGGCGACCAATGCGAGGCTTGCGGCACATCGTTGAATGCGACCGATTTGATTAATCCTAAATCGGCCATTACGGGAAATCAGCCTGTTTTGCGGGAGACAAAGCATTGGTATCTGCCTCTCGACAAGTGGGAACCGTTCTTGCGCCAATGGATTTTGGAAGAGCATAAGGAATGGAAACCGAATGTGTACGGACAATGCAAATCGTGGCTCGACATGGGGTTACAACCTCGCGCGGTGAGCCGTGACCTCGATGGGGGGGTTCCCGTACCGGTGGAAGGCGCCGAAGGTAAGGTGTTGTATGTGTGGTTCGATGCTCCTATCGGGTATATCTCGAATACCAAAGAGTTGCTTCCCGACAAATGGGAACTGTATTGGAAAGACAAGGATACGAAAATGGTCCACTTTATCGGCAAGGACAACATCGTATTCCACTGCATTGTTTTCCCTGCGATGCTGAAAGCCGAGGGGAGTTATATTTTGCCGGATAATGTGCCGGCCAACGAGTTCTTGAATTTGGAGGGTGATAAGATTTCCACTTCGAGAAACTGGGCGGTGTGGTTACACGAGTATCTCGAAGAGTTCCCCGGCAAACAGGACGTGCTGCGTTATGTGCTCACGGCCAACGCTCCTGAAACGAAGGACAACGATTTCACTTGGAAAGATTTCCAAGCGCGTAATAATAATGAATTGGTGGCTATTCTCGGCAATTTTGTGAATCGGGCTTTGGTGCTGACTCATAAATATTTCGAGGGTAAAGTACCGGCTGCGGGTGAATTGACCGACTATGACCGGGAAACATTGAAGGAGTTTGCCGATGTGAAAGCCGATGTGGAGAATTACCTCGACCATTACCGTTTTCGCGATGCCTTGAAGGAGGCGATGAATCTGGCTCGTATCGGGAACAAGTATCTTGCCGATACCGAACCGTGGAAGCTGGCGAAAACCGATATGGACAGGGTGGCGACGATATTGAACCTTTCGTTGCAGATTACGGCCAATCTGGCTATCGCTTTCGAACCATTCCTACCTTTCTCTGCCGAGAAGCTGCGGGGAATGTTGCATTTGGGACATTGTGACTGGAATATGCTGGGACGTACCGATATTTTGCCTGCCGGAGCCGAGTTGGGTAAGGCCGAGTTGCTGTTCGAGAAGATAGAAGACAGCGTGATCGAGGCGCAGGTGAACAAGTTGTTGGAGACGAAGAAAGCCAATGAATTGAAGAATCACAAGGCTGCGCCGATACGGGAGAATATCGCTTTCGACGATTTCATGAAATTGGATATTCGGGTGGGTAAAGTGCTGGAATGTCAGAAAGTGCCCAAAGCCGACAAGTTGCTGCAATTCCGTATCGACGATGGTTTGGGCGGTCGCACGATCGTATCGGGTATCGCCAAGCATTATGCTCCCGAAGATTTGGTGGGTAAGAATGTGTGCTTCGTGGCTAATCTCGAACCTCGCAAATTGAAGGGTATCGAGTCGCAGGGTATGATTCTTTCGGCCGAGGATGCCGACGGGCGTTTGATTGTCATCTCCCCGGCGACCGATGAAATCGCTCCCGGTTCGGAAGTAAAATAACTTGAAATCTTGATAAAAATTGTGGCCCCGATACCGAACGAAGTATCGGGGCTTTTTTAGTTCGGCTTGAAAAGATTCGTTTCTACGAATAACAGTTATTGAGCGTAGATTTTTAAGCGTGAGGTTTTTAAAGGCTTGTGGTATGCTTTGATTCCTCAAAGCCACAGAATCATGAATTTTAGCCCTGTGGCGGATTTATTTTCAATGACTTGACGGTTGTTGTAAATGCAGGATAGGGAACGGTTTGCCAGAAGGATCCAATTCATCTCGTCCTATAACCTCGTAACCCATGTGCAAATAAAATTTGTAAGCCTGTTCGTTATCTTCGTTTACATCTACTTTGTAGATATTGCATTTGTCGATGGCATAATCCACGAATGCTTTGCCGTAACCGTGTCCTTGTTCTTCGGGCAGTACGAACAACATTTCCAGCATGTCGTCGCTTAATCCCATAAATGCGGCAATCCGCCCGTTCTCATTGCGTATTACAAACAGTTTGACAGCCGGGAAATATTGGTTTCTTATTAAAGGTTTGAAGTATTCTGTATCTTCTTCTTTTAAAAAATGATGGGAACTGCGTACCGACTTTTCCCATACGATCAACAGTTCGTCTAAAATTTCGTCTGATAAGGATTGTAATTTTTCTATTTCCATTTTTTGGGTAATTGTCGTTTAAACTATCGAATGTAAAGATACAAAAAGTGCCGATTATCATTTGTGAATCATGGCTTTCATTGTTCCAACTGTCCGGTCTTGCGGAAGTATTTTTGCAGGACGAGAAGCGAAATGAGTTTTTCTCGTTTCTTGTCGAAGAATTGGCTGACGTATTCGTTGGCGTGGCGGGATATTTCGATGGCTTCGTCGGAGTGGGCGGTATAGTAGGCGATACGCTCTTCGAGGTCCGAGAAATCGGGTTTGATTTCGATATAGTGGTAGTTGGGAATAAGTCGTCCCTCCATAAACCAAGTTTCGAATTCGGGTCGGGGCATGACGGCTACGGAGTTGGAGGACATGACCCATTTGAGGTTGCTGGCGACATCGTTCCCTTCGAGGGCGAGGATAAATTTGTACCGCAGATGTTCGGCGATGGTTTTCTTACCGGTACGCCAAGCGGGATTGCCGTTGCGACTGGTGTCGCCCAAGTCGCAGAGGGGATTGCCGAAGTATTTATTAAAAAAGGCAATGCGTTTGGTTTTCCCTTCGTTGACTTTTCCTCGGAAAATGACTTTGTCCATTTTCTTTTCGAACGGTATTTTGTCCTTGACGAAGATGAAATGTCTCACTTTGTTCAAATTCAATAGTATGGCATTTGCCGATTGGTTGTGAATGGGCCTGCTCTTAACAATGGAAGGGGTATCGGGCATGAAATTGATATCGCCGAAACAGTAGTTCCATTGCAGGTTTTCGGGGAAGTACCGGAGGTATTCGAATGAATCGAAGTAGTAGACTTTCCCTTTCTTTTGCAGTTTGAGTTCGTTCAGGCAGGGAGAGCCTTCGGGTAGTTTTACCGGTTCAATGAGCCGATTGTAATAGTTCACCCGGTCGTTTATGTAATTTTTATCGGATCGGGTATTGGCTTGTGCGAGAATCTTATTCAGCCTTTTTCGACAAATCGCTTTCAAAGGTAACAGCCTGAGAAAATAGGATTTCAAATAATAGCTGTATTTGGGATTCTTGCCGTTGCGTATGCTATAAAAAATGTTATCCATTGTATTTCTTATGTGTGTTGGAGACAAAGATAAATATTTTAATATTATTTTATGAAAAAGTCTTTGTATTTCCTTTTCGTATATTCAACCCCCTCGTCCTGCGGACACTCCTCCTATATTCCCTTACGGCAACACCCCGCAATGCTACGGGACAGGGCAGGGGGAGAGGGTAATGCCTTAATCCGTTTTCTTTACTGCGGATATTTTTTAACCCCTCCGTCACTTGCGGACACCTCCCCTATATTTTGCTATGCAAAACACCCCGTAATACTACGGGACACGGCAGGGAGGAGGTTAATACCTTACGATGTATCGTGTTTGTCTTTCTCCTCACTATATTTCTTTGTGGAAACACCCCGCAATGCTACGGGACACGGCAGGGAGGAGGGTTAAGCTCAACTCTGTATTCATTACTGTGAATGCGCTGTGAATATCTGTTGTATCTTCTTGAAATCGGTAAAGTTTTCTTTTCAGATTGATTTATTGTGTTTTATTAAATGTTGCTTTTGTGTTGGATTCCGAGAAACTATTTATATTTTTACAGTCTTAATGAGTTTTTGTTAAGATTTATTTGTCAGGACATGTAATTTTTGGAACCGCATGAGAATAAAAGATTTTGTCAAATGTAATTTGAATAATTTATTTTATAGAGAATATCGTCTTCGTCGTAAAGTACGCAGACATTTATTGCCATATTACAAGGAGGCGTTTCCTGTCGGGAAAAATACGAATAAAATGATTGTTTTTATGGCCGATGGAAGGAAAAGTCATGGAGGATTGGCCGATAGGCTACGGGGAATCGTTTCGACGTATGAATATTGCTTAAATCATAGAGTCGATTTTCGTATTCATTTTACAAGCCCATTCAATCTAGAAGATTTATTACTTCCTAATGAATACGATTGGAGGATAGGAGCTGGTGAAATTTCGTATAATCCAACATTTTCTACTCCGGTTTATATTGATTCCAACAGCCGTTATCCAGAGGCTGATTGTCGATTTCAACGTAAAATGGCAGAGAAATATTTAGGTCGAGATTTTCGGCAGATTCATATATATACCAATATGTATTATGCCGACGATCGTTTTGGCTTGTTGTTTAATAAGTTGTTTAAGCCTGCCCCTATATTACAGTCTTGGATTGATGAAAATTTACAGATTTTAGGTCAGAATTTTATTGCATTAAGTTTTCGATTTCAAAACCTTCTCGGAGACTCTGTTGATGGTAAGATTGTTTATTCGCCAGAAGAACAACGAGAACTGATAAATAGCTGTATTTGTCAGATAGAACTTTTAAGAAAAACTAATCCCGATTCGAAAAAGATTCTCGTTACTGCCGATAGTGGCAGTTTTTTAAAAGAAGTATCAAAATTGGATTTTGTATATTTGTTACCGGGAAAAGTCGGTCACATGGATAGTACTTCTCAACAAGATATTCAAGTACATATGAAGACTTTTCTCGATTTTTTCGTTCTTTCTCATGCCAAGAAAATATATTTGTTGATAACCGGTAAAATGTACAAAAGTGGTTTTGCCAAAAGAGCGGCGAAATTAAATAATATTCCATTTGAAGAGGTCGAGTTTTAAATAAATATAATTTTTGTGGGCAAGTAAAATACCTGTTTTTCTTTAACAGGTATTTTTTTTATTGGGTTGTAAAATATTTATAGAAAAATTTGTATTTCTATCCGATGTAATTATATCTTTGTAGTATTAATTAACCAAAATATCATAAACTATGAGAAATTTTATTTACGCAATCGGAGTGTGCTCACTTCTTTTTTCCTGTAATTCTGAACTGGAAACTTTGCCGGAAGAGTTTAATACAGAAGGGACTGCGCCTCTTGTCACACGTGTGGCGGCTCATCCTAAATATGGTGTGTTGGGGTGGGGATATGATGTTACCGGCAATTATATGAGTCATGGGAAAGGGGTTACCCTGCCTGTTATCGATATAGACCGGTTCGAGGCGGAGAATTTCGACCGCATAGTTCTCGATTCTTCGACATCGCAAGAGACAGAATATTATTATGGCACTACTGCCGAGGAGTATTTGAAACGTGTGGGAGACAATGTGGACACCGGAGTCGATGCGAAAAAGGCTTTATTCAGTTTGACGATAACCGGTAATTATCAAAAAAATACATCGTATTCGTCGGAATATTCTTTTGCCGGATGCGACCATTATTATTCTTTGAAAAGATGTTATATAAGGGCGGCGGTCGAGCGGTTACAAAACTATCTGAGCGATACGTTCCGGGAAGATCTCGCCGAACTGCCTGCCGAAGATATCGTAGATTTTTACGGCACTCATGTGCTGGCCGATATTCGTATGGGCGGACGCGTGAGTTTCTTGTATAAGACGTATGCCGGCAAGGAGAATGTCGAGGCGATTACGAAAGCGGGATTCAAGGTCAATGTTCTCAATTTGTTTTCCATCGGGAACGAGTATCAGGTCAATACCAGTTTGGCGGTGAATAATTCCCGGCAGCTCGCTACGATTAATGTCACCGGTGGCACAGATGCGATGCTGGAAACTTTCGACCCTATACAGGAGCAACCTCGATTTGGCTCTGTTGCGGACTGGCAGAGAACGGTCAATGCCGATAATGCCGGGCTTATCGACGTGGAATTGCCCCGATTAATTCCCATTTATGAATTGGCGGCAGACTCGACTGTGAAAGCTGCGCTTAAAGAAGCGGTAGCGAATTATATCGAGTCCAAACGACTCAAACAGCTGTTCCCGTTGTATGAGTATTTTCGTGCTAACAAAATGGATCATTATGCGACTTCGGTATGGCAAGGTTTAGCAAATGGTCTTTGGGAATACCAAGGTGTAATCGGTTATGTATATTTAGGCCCGGAACCGGGAACGATACCTTTGTATCTGTATTATAATAAAGAGTGCGTAAATCATTATTGTACACCGGTTTACCAAGGAGAAAAGAAGGGCGACTATGTGCTCGAAGGTATCACGGCATATATTTATGAGAAACAGGAGCCGGGGACCGTTCCCTTGTATATGTATTATAATGGGCGCCGATGCGATCATTATGTAACGATCGTGTGGCAGGGGAATAAAAAGGGAGATTATGTATATGAAGGAAATGCGGGTTATGTGTATCCGTAGGAGATGAAACGTATTGTGAATTTATCGGCATCCCTTTTTGAATGGGATGCCGATGTATCGACCAAAATGTAAAGAATATTTATGAAAAGGTGGAGTTTGCCGGTCGCATTGGCCGTTTGTATTTTCTTGAAATTTATTTTGTTTGATGTTATATGGAGTTCGGACACGACTTTTCAGTCGTTCAGCCAGCCGGAGTCTTATCTGATTAAGGGTGCTATCGCCTTGTTGCTCGCTTTCCCCACGGTGTTTTTTCGATCGAGGTGGTATGCCGGTATCGTGTGTTTTTTATTGGATATTTTGTTGGTTGCCAATTTGATGTATTGGCGGACATATTATACGGCGATACCGTGGAACAGTTATTTTCTTGCGGGTAATTTGGCTGATTTCATGGGTAGCGTGTATGCATCGGTCCGATGGTGCGACGGTTTGTTCTTTGCGATGACTTTGGGATTGTTGTTTTATACTTCCCGATACGGGGATTTGCTGTCGAGTCGGTCGGAAACGAAACGTCGGGCCGTATGGTTTGCAGCGGGCTTCTTGATTTGTGTCGTAGCGACGGTGGGATTGACTTTTGCTCGAGGTGGATTCCAACGGTCGTATGAGAAACGAAATACTTGTGCCACACCGACGTTCACGGTGTTCGGGACTTTGTGCTATGAGTTCGTCAAGGAGAGCATGTCTATTACGCCGGAGATTCACAGTGAGATAGAACGGTGGCTCTCGGCCACATCGAGATCGTATCCGGTTTCCGGGGTGGAACACAGGAAGCATTGCGTGGTGATTCTCGCCGAGTCGTTCGAGGGGTGGATGCTGGAACGGAATGTAGAGGGAAAGGAGGTGACTCCTTATTTGAACCGCTGGTTGAAAGATTCATGTACGTTGTATGCTCCCCGGGTACAGACGCAAGTTCGCGGCGGACGCTCCATCGATGCACAGTTGTTGGTGAATACGGGGTTGCTACCGATAGCGAACGGTGCATACAGTATTCGTTTCCCGAATCATAGGTATCCTTCGCTGGCGAAGGCTTTGAAACAGGCCTGTGGGGAAAAAGGTCGCATGGTAGGTATGACCTCGGACAAACGAATCGTGTGGAACCAGCAGGGTGTGGCTATGGCTTTCGGATTCGACCGATTGTATGATGAGAAGTCCTTCACGAAAGAAGAGCGAATGGGAGTGAAGAAAAGGGTGGGCGATTATCCGTTTTTGCAACAGTGTGCCGAGAAAATAGCCGAGGAGATAGCCGGAAGCGGTGATAGTTCTCGTTGTTTTTTTCAATTGGTTACTTATTCGGGACATGGGCCATTTATTATTCCCGATGAGTACAAACGGATTTCTTTTTCTCCGGGAATGCCCGAGGTGCTGAACAATTACCTGACGGCTGCCAATTACACAGATTATGCAATAGGGAAGTTTATCGAACGATTGCAGGAGGAGGGGTTGTTCGACGAGACGATGATTGTCGTGACGGGCGACCATGAGGGATTGGCTTATTTGCGGCAGTCGTTGTGTGAAACAAAAGAGGGTGGTGGACTTGTCTCTCCGTTTGAATATACTCCTTTTATCGTGATTAATTCGCCGGTGGGCATGCGGTACGAGAAAGTTATGGGGCAAGTAGATATTTATTCGACATTATTGGATTTGACCGGACTGGACGATTATGGCTGGAAAGGTATGGGGCAGAGTATTCTAGACCCGTCTCATCTAGGTGTCGCGGCTATTTGGAATTTGACGATTGCCGGGGATACAACCGGTATTTGTCCCGAGGCGATAGAAAGAATGAAGCAGTCGTGGCGAATATCGGACTTGATGATTCGCGGGGATTATTTTAGGAGTGATTTTTGAGAATTGGAACCAGATGTTGTTGTCGTGCCAAATTCTTATATTGTTTCTTCTTTCTAGTTTTTAACCCCTCCGTCCTGCGGACACCTCCCCTATATTTGCGTTGCAAAACACCCCGTAATACTACGGGACACGGCAGGGAGGAGGTTAATACCTTAC
>ERZ779956.1495-NODE-1495-length-10495-cov-1.856322_pt1 | contig 10495 bp, 4 predicted proteins | sample MGYA00511940_ERZ779956 | MGnify/ENA primary metagenome ERZ779956 (study PRJEB29588, sample SAMEA2154992) | human gut metagenome | biome: human gut; feature: human-associated habitat; material: faeces | place: Denmark | collected 2008/2010 ...
CTTGTACGATAATAGACAGAGAAATTCTCATGTGCTTCTTTAAAGTCTATCTGAATATAATGTGGCAAATCTATCTGTGGAGAACTCCAACGAGTATGAAAAAAATTATTCACATTTCCATCTACCAGATTAGAAATAGGTCCTTCACTAGGCTCTTGGGCATTTGTGCTCAATTGGCTGGCAGATAATGCAAACTCTTTTCTTGATTTCTCTTGAACTGTAATAGGAGCAGCTCCAGACTTAGCTTTTATTTCCGTAACTTCACTACCTTGTTTTTTTACATTAAAAGTCTGGAAATAAAAAGAGTAATCACCGAAACGAGCAAGAGTGTTATCAATTGTCAGCTCTGTAGTATATTTAGAAGCAATCTCACAAATCTCTTCTTGTGTCCATGGGTCTCTATATTTTACCTGTAAATATTCATAAGCATTTTCTGCAGGAGCGTCCCATACCAACTTTATCTGCCCTGGTAATGCTTCAGAATCAACAGATGAACTTGCAATAGCAGTGGGAGCATTTGCTCCCCCTGATGTTTCGTATGTTTCTAGTTTATCATCACAACCTGTAATACAAGCTAATAAACCTGTTGTAATCCATATATATTTTAGTTTCATAATCTTCTATTTTTGAAATTTACATACCTTATTTATCCCAGCCTGGATTCTGTTTTAAATTCGGATTTTTCCGAATTTCACTATCCGGTATCGGATAGAAATACATTTTATCATCCCAAACCAATGCCTTGATACTGCGAGTATAGGTAAATGAATCATCAGAATTCTTAGTGATTAGCATTCTGCCGATACTAGTAAAACCACCTTCTTTCCAACGGCGTACATCCCAAAAGCGATGACCTTCAAAAGCTAATTCTACCATACGCTCATTTTTATATCGACTCCAGAAATCACTGGAGCTCATACCTTCGGGAAAATCAGGCATATCTACCCCAGTACGTTTACGAACCTTATTCACAGCCTCACGCGCAGTCATTGTCAATTCCGCATCCTTAATATCAGCAGAACCAAAATACTTAAAGGTAGCTTCTGCATAATTCAATAAGAATTCTCCAAGGCGGAAAGTTATCCAACTGTGACGTTTGCCACCAGAACTCGTACTAGCACTAATATCTGTAGCACCATCCACGTACTTCTTCACATAATAACCAGTAGGCGTTGCATAAGGCACCGGAGCAGCGTCTCTTCCACCTGTGTAGATCTCTAACGGATTGGGATTTGTATTGGGCCATTTATCACCATTCACCGCAATTGTCATAGCAAAACGAGGATCTCTTCCAGTATAGGGATCTTTCTGATTAGGTTCACCTCCATTTTTCATTTCATAGGCATCCACCAAGGTCTGAGTAGGACAATTGCCTGATTTAGCGTTTTCCATGCCAATAGGAAAATTTGTCCGTTCCGGATCGTCAGTATCGCCAACACGACGCACAAAAATCATCTCTGAGGCCTTCCAATTATCAGCCCCCCACAGATCCGTATATTTACCTAAAGTTATATTATTCTCCCCACAGTAATTAATGACATCCAAACTGGCTGTTGCAGCCCTTTTGTATAAGTCCCGATTTTCACTGTCATTGAATAATTTACTAGCGCAATACAGTGATGCACGCGCTTTCAGCGCTAATGCAGCACCGCGCGTCACACGCCCTGCTTCAGGGTTAGTACCACCTGCGGCATCATTATCCAGTTTGGAATAATCAACAGGTAATTGGGGTGCTACTACATCACATTCACTTATGATAAAGTCAAAGACCTGTGACGCCGGCGTGCGTTCCAAACTTCCGCCTCTGTCAGTACTTTCGTTGTAAAAGGAACATCGCCATAGGCACGTACTAATAAAAAATAGTAGTATGCACGCAACAAACGTACTTCATATTGATAACGTCCATAGCGCTTCATCTGCGCCTCATAATCCTGATTAAGTATCAAGTCGGAGAATTCCAAATTCAAACCATTCTCCAAGAAGTAATTAGCTGCACGAATCGGAGTGTAATAATTCCATTGAGATTTAGGATTGAGAGCAGTCCAATTACCATTTGTATAATCAAGTACATTAGAATAGTTTAATGCCATTTCTGCTTCATCGCAAGCAGAAGCCAATGAAGTTGTTCCCAGCAGATCATAATCCAAATAGGAATAAATGTTATTCACAAATGCAGCTGTACGTCCGAAGTCGGAAAATACATACTCCTTACCGTAGTTGGTATATTCGTGATAGTCCATCTTATCTGTACATCCGACCAATGCTACTGTACAAACAATACCGAAACATATATTCTTTAATTTCATATTGTAATTCTTTTTATATAAATTCTGTTATTTAGATACCTAACGATAAACCAATGTGTATAGAACGGGTAGCAGGCCAAACATCTCCAATCGCTTCCGGATCTGTAATATCAACTTTATCAATACTAAATAGATCAGTACCTCTCACATAAATCTTTGCCGTTCTCATTTTAATCTTATCCAGCCAAGAAGACGGTAAATTATAATATACCTCACAGTTACGTAACTTCAAAAAAGAACGGTCCTGCAACCATACAGAACTGGTTTGAGTATTATTCTCTACAGCCTCAGTTGTCAGACGCGGAAAACGAGCTGAAGGATTCTCTGGTGTCCAACGGTTGTCATACGCATATTGTGATATGGATGTATTGTTTATCAACGGACGATAAATACTGGAATTCAATAAAGCAGTATAGTTGCTTACACCTTGAAAATAAGCATTGAAACCAATCCCTCTCCATTCTAAACCGACATTAAAACCATAATAAATCTCGGGCCAAGCAGTACTATATCCCATAGGTATCATATCATTAGAGTTGATAACACCATCATTATTCACATCTTTATATTTGATATCTCCCGGTTTCACCGGACCAAATTGCTGAGGTGTACTATTATCAATGTCTGCCTGATCTACAAAATGTCCAATAGCTTGTAATCCCCAAATCTGTCCAAGAGGTTTCCCTTTTGCACTTAAATAATCATAGGCTTTGGGCTCTTCCAGATTTTCAATAATCTCACTACGGTTGAATGAGAATGTACCTCCTAAACGTAATTTAAAATCACCTAATTTCTTACTATAATCTACACCTAATTCCGTGCCCCAACTATCAACAATACCGGCATTCTTATAAGGGCTTGTGATACCCAACACAGCAGAATTCTGGCCGCCTGCACTTACCCAAATATCTGAACGTCTTTCATAAAATCCATCAATAGTAAATGTCAAGCCTCTCAATAACGACACATCCAAACCGACATTATATTTATAGGCCTTCTCCAGGGTACCATTCAAGGAAGGCAATGCACCTTCACTCCACCCGCTGTCACCACCAAAGTTATTGTTCACAGGATATCCACCTGCACTGCTACTCATTTTATCATACCAATAACCTTGATATGGAGTGTTATCTGTATTAATAATACCAAACGAAGCACGTAATTTCATGAAATCTATCACACTCTGATTTTTCATAAAATCTTCATTGGAAATAATCCATGACAATCCAACTGTAGGAGCCGGTAACCAACGGCTATTAGGATCCAGATTATTAGAGGCAGAGAACATCAATGTAAAATCTGCAAAATATCGATTATTATATCCATAATGAGTATACCAACCGGCACTTTGCGTATACAATGTCACATTGGTCCCATTTCTATCATCAAATTTATACGTGTATAACAACATACTATAAAGATCATGCTTGTCAAAACGACGTTTCCAATCCACATTCATCTGGAAATTGAAAGAACGATATTGCCAGTCCAGTTTAGAAGAACCGGAAGCATTGCTAACCGCACCTCCCGTAACATCAACTAAATCTACAGGTACGCCATCTTCCCAACGTGATACAGTCTGCATTCCCCATTTTTCTCCTCTGCGATAATCCTCCCAGTAAGAAGCTAAATTATCATAACCGATACGCATTGAAGCTCCCAATCCCTTTGTCACAGCAGATAAATCCTGACTTAATTTCATATCTGCATATAACGCACGGGTATGTCCCTTCGTATATCCATGTCCCTGTGCCAGATAAACAGGATTATAATCTCCGCTCCAAGTGTTATTACCACCCCACAGACCTTGTTCTGATTTAACAGGAAATGCAGCGGAAGGAACTGTATAAAGTTTACCAATCAAATTATCACCAGCAGAACTCGGTCTGCTGAACTCATTCAATACACCGGAAATATTCGCCTGCAAACGAGTTTTAGGTGCCAAATCAATATCCAAATTTGAACGAAAGTTTGCTCTGGAATATTTAGCCTGAGTAGAATATCCATCATTAGAATCTGCATTCTTGATAAAACCACGATTATTCTGCAGATTCAGCATCGTAAAATAACGCATCTTAGTAGAACCACCACGGAAAGTCAAAGTAGCGATATCAGTAGTTCCCTGATCACGGAACACCTCATCTGCCCAATTTACATTAGGATACAGATATGGATACTGCCCACTCTTAAAGGCATTCAGTTCATTCTGTGAGTAACGTGCAGACTTACCATCATTAGCCAAAGCCTCATTCATAGCATTGGCATAGGTAAAAGCATCTGCCATTTCAGGTATACGGGTCTGATAGTTAAACCCATGATCATAAGAGAAATTAATCTCACGAGTCTTGTATTTACCACGTTTAGTAACAATATTAACAACCCCATTTGCTCCACGAAAACCATAAAGAGCTACAGCCGCCGCATCACGCAAAATACTTACAGATTCCACCTCTTCCGGTGAAATATAATTTAATGCCTGATAAGCATTATCACGTTCCAATCCATCTACAACCAACAAAACGCCTTGATTGCTCAATGTTTTCGAACCACGGATAGCCATAGATGATATCTGTTCCCATACATCGCCCGTTTTTTGCATTGTATAAAGTCCGGTTACATTACCATATAAGGCATTACCCACATTAAAAGTGGAACGATTATCTATTTGGTCAGCATATACCGTAGAAACAGCTCCTGTGCTTTCAGCATTAGTCTGGCTCAGTCCAAAACCATAATTTACTTTTTCAGCAGAGAAATCCATAACAATCGTCATTTCCTTTCCATCTGCTACAGGTACTATTTTCACATCATCCTTTCCTGTACGTACCTTTAAAAGATTGTCCTTATCAGCAGTAATTACAAACTGACCTTTGCGATCGGTCGTAACCTGTACAAGCGAATTGTTTTCAACAGAAATCAATGCACCTTCTACCGGATTACCTAATTTGTCAATCACTTTACCGACAACATTTCCTTCCTCTTGCGCCCAGCCTTTCAGAGAAACGCAAGCAAATATTGCTAAAATTACTATTTTATACTTTTTCATGTTGTTCTTTTCTAATTTAACGGTTGTTCTTTATTTCTGTTACCAACCCGGATTTTGTGTCAGTCCATACCCCTTATTGATTTCTGCAACAGGGAATGCAGACAAGTACCATTTAGGGCTAAAGTTAGTCCACCAAGAACGTGCACTAAGAACAAAAGGCTCATAAGTAAATTCTGTAGGCCATGGGTATTGGGCAGAGTTACCATCCGAACCTGACCACGGTTTTTTGCCACTTCCATCATTACGATAAACTTTTAATCCATGAAGTTTTTTCTGAAATAAGTCAGCGCGTTTATAACGAATCATATCGAAAAGACGCACATCTTCAAAACCTAATTCACATGCACGTTCACGCAAGATTTCCTCTAACAAAGCATCCGAATTAGAAGTTAAATGCTTGTCAGGATTACACTCAGCCAAGCCTCCCAAGCCAACACGTCCACGTACAATATCCACCTGCGCGATTGCTCCCACCAAGTCATTCTTAGCTTTCAAGATAGCCTCAGCATAGATCAAATATAACTCAGATAAACGTAAATAAGGCCACTCTAAATAAGTACCATTAAAACTTCCTTTTCCTTCTTTCCAGAATTTATAGAGACGGAAACCTGTTGCAGTTTTATTAGTTTCCTTTTCTGTATCAGTCAGATTATCGCGTCCGCCTAACCACAATTCAGCACCGCGGCTATCATAAGAAGCACCATTCACCAACATAGTCTCGTACAAACGAGGATCACGTACAGGTTTATTCCGATCATTATTCTCAAAGAAAGGATCAGCTCCATCTGCAAGCATAACCTCTGGATCAAAAGCTTTACCGTCACTCATCGGGAACATTTCCATAAACTCTAAAGTCGGAGTATATCCACGATTGTTAGGCCAACCTTCTTCTGAGTCATTATTAGTTCCCCAATAGTGCCACCACTCACCACCATATTTACCTGTTACTCTGGTCGAAATCAATAATTCAGTGTTGTTTTCACGAATGAAATAGGCTTTATTAAAGGCCTCGCGATAATCAGTACCCGATGTCCCTTTAGCCTGTATCAAAGAATAGGCATTTCCCTGTTTCGCATTTTCTTCAAAGAAATTATAGCAAGCTTGCCAACACTGTTGCCACAAATCAGCATTATAGCCACCATACCAGACTTGTAAATTAGTTACTGCTTCTTGAGGAGGCTCTGTACAGTAGGGTTCATTATCATTGAACAGAGGACTTGCAGCAAACAGTAATATTTTACATTTCAATCCCATCGCAGCCGCTTTTGTAAAACGCCCCTGCCAATTATCCTCCTCAGTACCTAAGCTCCAGGGCATTGCAGAAGAAGCTTCATCCAACAGTCCTACCATAAACTTAACCGTCTCATCAACAGTACCTCTTGGTATTTCATATTCAGCTTCCACCCCATAAGTACCTCTTATAATAGGGAGTCCACCAAAATGACGGAACAAGTCAAAATAACGGGAAGCAATAATGCATTTAGCCTCAGCCTTCAACCGCTCTTTCTCGTCTGTTTCCATATCGGGAACGCGGTCTACATTCTCTATAAACATCCATGAAGAGCGGATTGCAGGCCAGCAATCCTGTTTTAAATATCCAAAACGAGTATCACTACCTGTTTCATTGGCAGCAGTATATGAACCAGGATAATAATGTCGATTCACTCCATCCCATCCATTATGGCTTTGATAACAATCTGATAATGCTTCAAATACCCCGGTATTCATTTTAGAGGTCACATCGCCCCAATTATAAGGTAAACCGAAATACATTTTGCTATAAGTATTCCAAAGAAAAGCACGAGCATAATCAGCTTTTCCAAAGATTGAGTCTTGATTCAAATCACTTGTCGTAGGTGGTTTCTCAAGAAAACTATCACCAAACTTTATTTGATCTACGCATGATGCAAAGAGTATAGATACTCCTACAAATGCCATTATAAACCATTTAGTTAAATATTTCATATCTTAAATCTCTATTAAAAGTTATTGGATTTAGAAACCTACTTTCAAACCGATATTAAATACACGAGTCAACGGATAATTAGGACGGTCGCTCTGACGAGATTCCGGATCCCCCCAATCAAACCCTGTAATTGTCAACAAGTTATACCCATTAATATATAAGCGACAGTTATCCAATTTCATTTTTTTCATAAATGGAAAATCAAAATTATATCCGATTTCCACATTCTTCAGACGGAGATAACTTGCATTAATCAAGTAAAGGTCGGTTCCTCTATAGTTATTGGACGCATGTGAGTTTGAAGCACGTGGGAATTTAGCCGTAAATGTATCCTCCGAAGAACGCCACGTTGTTTCATATTGATAAAGCAACAAAGCTTTACTGTTTGTATCACCCAGCGGGCGTCTGAATTCACTTAACATACGATCCACATTCCAAGCCCCTGTCCATTGCATAGAGAAATCAAAATTCTTCCAAGAAAATCCTAAATTCAATCCGGCAGTATATTCTGGAATATCAGTGAAGCCGATATCTCGGGTTGCATCATCACCATTCAAAACCCCATCACCATTCAAATCTACGAAGACAGCATCACCAGGTGCTAATGTCATTCCGTGATCAGCAATAGGTCTTCCATATTCTGTTTGATAACGTTTATCAGCCGTTTCATCGTAAAAACCCCAAAACTTATACATAGAACGCGAACCTATACGACGTCCGGTTTCATACATCCATTCCTCATTCTGCGCCACTTCATTTTTGAAAATGATCTTATTGCGAGCAAATGACAAATTGAAATTAGCCCAATAGCGGAAATCATCATTCAGTTTATCGTTCCATTTTGCCTGTATTTCAAAACCTCTGTTTTCAGTCTTTCCTACATTAACAACAGGCAGTGTCATACCCAAAATGCCCGGTAAGTAATCAGGTGAAACAAGAATATCACGACGTTTTTCGATAAAATAATCAGCAGAAACGCTCAAACGCTCATTTAAGATATTAAAATCAATACCATAGTTTTGTTTTACAGCGGTCTCCCATTTTGCATCAGGATTACTCTGACTGGCCTCCCATGCACCTGGCTTCTTATTATTTACGTTCGTTCCAAAATAATATCCATCACCACTTCCATAAGAATATTTACCCGGCAAATACAAAAAACGATTGCTACCCATCCTGTCATTACCAACCATACCGACTGCGGCACGAACTTTAAAATAGCCAACGACTTTCTTTAAAGGTGCAAAAAATTGCTCCTCACTTAATACCCAACCAATAGAACCGGCAGGAAAGAAACCGTAACGATTCTCCGGGGCAAAGTTCTCCGAACCATTATAGCCGGCATTAAATTCTGCCATATAACGAGATTTCCAGTCATAAGTAATACGCCCTACAAGCCCCACATAACCAGAAGGTATATAATCATAAGTACCGCCCGGATAATATCTTTTAGATTGATTATAAAGTAATAATCCACTTACATTATGATCACCAAACTTACGGCTATAGTTCAGAGCCAATTCCATATACCAGTCGCGTGCCTTACTGTATCCGCCTTCACTATAGCTGGTTTGAGTATCAGAGCCTTCTTTACGATACGCAATGCCATTTTCCGTAATTACCGGAGTATATTTTGCTTTGGATGAGCTTGCAACTTTAGTTGTCCCATAACTAGAATTATAAGATCCTTTTAATTTAAGGGAAAGTCCTTTAGTTACAAAATCCAATTTCTGATCAAGGATCATATCCAGATTCAAAGTGTTAGTCGTCGTATTACGAAAACCCTTACCATAATATGATTCCAAGCCATCCACCATATTCAAAGAAATATACTCTTGATTAGTGACAATACGTTTACCATCTACAATACCTGCCCCAGCAAAAGGAACTGCCCAGTAAAGTTTACGAAACAGCTGATTTTGGTCTTCACCAGACTCCGGCGTACGCTTTGTATCTACACGTCCCCCAATATTGACAGACAATGTAGTAGATTTCGTTACGTCAAAATCAAGATTGGCGCGATAATTATAGCGCTTATAATCAAAATTCGCATTGTTATCCGCACCCAGTTTCTTGAACATACCACCTTGTGTAAACAAACCTGTAGAAACAAAATAGCGCATATTATTTGTTCCACCGGAAATATTCACATTATGCTGTGACTGAAATGAAGCTTTGTTCATACAATAATCAATCCAATTTATATCTGGATACATAATCGGATCAGTATGATCTCTGAAAGCAACCAATTGCTCATCTGTGAAAGTCGGCTGTTCTCCATCATTAATCTTCATCATATTATAATAGTCCGCATATTGATAGGAATTCGCAAAATCCAATTCTTTCGTACGGACATTGACACCAGCGGAAGTTGTAAATGATATTTTAGCTTTACCTTCGGCACCACGTTTAGTAGTAATCAAAATAACACCATTTGCACCACGTACACCGAACACGGCTGTGGCAGAAGCGTCTTTCAAAACAGTAATACTTTCTATTTCGTTCGGGTCTATTTGCGACATATCACGCTCTACACCATCTACTTGAATCAGCGGAGAGGCATCTTGCCACGTAGCTACACCACGAACATAAATATCTGCCGCATCAGCACCTGGTTCACCAGAGTATTGTACTGAAGAAATACCCGTCACCTGACCAGAAAGAATATTAGAAATTGAACCGGCTGGCGTTTTTAATAAATCATCCCCCTTCATTGAAGAAATAGCACCTGTTATTGATACTTTTTTCTGAGCACCATAAGCTACAACCTCTACCTCGCCTAACATTTGCGAGTCTTCTTCCAATACTATATTTAGACTAATACCTTTTTTAATAGGAACTACCTGTTCCTTATACCCAATAAAACTAAATTGTAATTTACCCCCAACAGGAACTTCTAAAGTGTAATTACCATCAATATCGGTAATGACACCAGTGGCTGTGCCTACCACCATCACATTAGCACCAATAATTGGCTCACCGTTAGTATCCTTGACTGTACCAGTCACTTTTACTGTATTTTGCTGCATGCCTTCTGAAGAGAAAGCTTCGTTACTATATCCCTTAAGAGGGACAGATAAAAACAAAAACAATAAAATTGCAACTGGAAATAATCGACATAATTTTTGAGCCTGTCGTTTACAGAAATTTTCTTGCTTTTCCATTAGCAACAATTTT
>ERZ779956.1502-NODE-1502-length-10467-cov-2.368901_pt1 | contig 10467 bp, 18 predicted proteins | sample MGYA00511940_ERZ779956 | MGnify/ENA primary metagenome ERZ779956 (study PRJEB29588, sample SAMEA2154992) | human gut metagenome | biome: human gut; feature: human-associated habitat; material: faeces | place: Denmark | collected 2008/2010 ...
AGGGTAGAGGACACATGGAAAATACCTATGCTTAGATGGGAACTTGTTTATGATGATCCAGATGATCATAGCGCGGGTGTTCATGAGGATGAGGTAAGGGATGATGATTATGGTGTAACATTACCCAACGGAACAATCGAGAGAATAATAGGTGGTCCATTGACTTTCGCCAATGAGCCAATAGAAATAGTAACAATAAAAAGCCATGAGTAAAGAATATAAAGCGATAAAGAATTATATCCATAATGAGCTTGGGCTTACCATAGAGCAGTTGATTGAGATTATGGTGGATAATAAGCTTAGCAATAAAGATTTTAATATCATTCCAAGAACAGTAGAAAAAACATCAAAAGATAAAATGTTAAACGATATAGAGATTGTTATAATAAACAAGAATTTAAATGATCGAGGATATGGAGGATAAGGGTATTTTAGATAAGGCAAGAATGGAGGGCATGAACCAAGGGGTATGGCTGGCGGTTCAGGAGCTAGCCCACGACGGGCGATGGACGCAGGCCGCAGAGGAACTGGTGTCTTCTTGTGGACTGACCGAGGATGAATGTAGGAGGCTACAAGAAGAAAGTGGATCATTCAATGATAAGATGCTTGATTTTATTAACAGCGTATTCGGACATGAGGATATGATAAATAATAGTATAACTTTGGAGAATATAGGGTGTCGTAAGATAGGCTCTATATTTAAATATAATATTGGTTCGAAAGAAGTAGAACTGGAGGTGGTTGAGTCTGATAATTATAGTTGTGATGGGTGTATATTTAATGATAATATCTATTACTGTACAGGTACTTATTGTATTGATAAAGATAGAGAAGATGATACAAATATTATATACAAAGAAGTAAAAAGATCATGAGTTTAATAGATAAATTAGAGGATTTGGTGGTTAAGGTAGACACCGAATACCAGAAGAAGATGGAGGCGGTGATCCGGGAGATAGTACCGGGGATGCCAGAAGTTAGTGTACGTCATGCCGCCGAGTGCATGTGTACGGACAGGATGGGGAGTATGATGGACATCGATCTTTATATATTAAGGGAAGAAGATAGGCCTTACGAATGCAATTATCTAAAGGATCTGCTGGAGGATAGGGTAGCTAGAATAGCCAAAATGCATGAGGATGAAAGTTATACATACAATATGGATGATAATTATTGGTGCGCCACATGTGGATCCCATTCTCATAAAAAGGATTCCAGGACAGGGTATTGTTGGTATTGCGATACAGTTAATTGGGTTAAAGAGGATGGGAAGGATGTTGGAATATAAAAACAAGCAATTATATAACAAGGAGGAATAAACATGGGAAGAGGTGTTAATACAGGCGCCTTGTCTCCGGTCGGCGGTATCGGGGAAATACGAATGCGAGCAAACCTGCGAAAAATAGTGGCGTACAAAGATTTCGCGAAACAGATGGTCATGGCACAATACGAATGATAGAGGAGATTGGTGATTAAAACATTAAATAACATTAAACATGAAAAAGAGTAGAAAAATTGTAAAGAAAATGAGCAAGAAGAGCCTTATCAACAAGAAGGCTCTTCGGTATATTATCGCAAACAGTAATTTATGTAAACATGCGATAAGAGAATTGGAATTAGCCGGATATGGCAAAGAAGAGGACGGTCCTAACAAATGGATGCGCGAACAGGTAATAGAAGCTGTCGCGCTGTTCTCTTCTCATGGTAACAGCGGATTCTCGGCACCATTTGAAATCAATCTCGTCAAGAAACTTTGCAGTTTTGATATAATCTCTCCTTTGAGATTTGATGATGGCGAATGGGGAAAAATAGACTTAGACGGGAGTTGCCAGAATAAAAGAAAATCATCGATATTCAAAGAGCCGGACGGGAGTATCCATGATGTTGATGCATTTTCAAAAGTTCCTGTAAAAAAGTTTTTATTCGCCACTCGAACGTGGACGGAGAACATCCATAAGATAGGATGGATAGGAGGGTTGTTTGAGACGGACGAAAACGGAATACTCACTGGAAGATATTTTGGTAGATGTAATGTAAAAGACTATCAGAACGGATATATGCCAAAAGGCAAGAAAGAAATACCATGCAGGGAGATAGAGATATCGCCGGACAATTGGATTATGACAGTTGAATCAAACAATGAGGCTTTGATTGAATTGTCAAAGATTTATGATATAGTCTGGCGACAATGCCCTTGCTTGAAAGGCATAATGAATACCAACGTTACACCGGAACTTGAAAGATTGGCATGCGAACAAATAAAGGGATAAACAATGAATGACAAATTTGTAGACATGCCGAAATGCATGGCGGACAAATACGAAACCGCCGACTTTATTGCCAGCGATCCCGTCCAGTTCCCAAGGCGGTATTCCGGGCGGGACGCGGAGGTCAGTGGGTTCATTACTTCGTGGCTCTCGTTCGGGAATCGAAAGGCGATCATCGGGGCGGCGGAGATGAGGAAATGTCTTGATAAGATATTTGATTTGGCAATTAATGAAAGGCTTAAATAATTCAACACAAAATCATATAAGATGATAACTTCTATAAGGATAGACGACAACAAGAAGACTCCATTTAAATATATCCAAAAGATAAAAGCGTTCAAAAATGGCTCTGAGTTTATATTCAAGCCCGGCGTGAATGTGATTGTAGGCAAGAACGGGAGCGGGAAATCAACCCTCCTGAATATGATATCGAAGTACATGTTGTGCGAGAAAAAGATGTGTTCTGAATTACCGTCAGAAGCATTGTATTTCCCGGATATATTTGATGATGACAAGGTGCTTGACGGGATCAGTATTAAGTCGGATTATATCGGGAAGGTATTCCATCTCCTACAGCAAACTGAAATGAGAAAGGATGATATATTGGATAATATCAATAATTTAAGTTTGTATATGAATGGAGCATCTAGGTCCTCTGGGGAGAAGAACCTTCATGCCATGAACTCGCTTTTTGATTTTGTGTTTAACCAAGATGAGTATGCGTTTCCGATACAGAAACTTATGGAATTTAAGAAAAAGTCAAATGAGTTCTGGGCAAACAGGATCGACAATCTTTTAAAATACTACAAAGACAATCATGTGGTATTAATGGAGAAGGATTTTGAGTATACAATCCTTATGGATGAGCCGGACAGGAATTTAGATATTGACAATATCATGGATCTGTACAAGGTATTGTCATTTCATAAACCTCAAACACAAATTATAGCCGTAATTCATAACCCGGCTTTGATTTACAAGTTGAGCAAGCCGGATTGCGTGAACTTTATTGAGATGACAAAAGGGTATTTGAAGAAAATTACTGGTTTTATGAATAAAAAATAAGAAAGGAGATGAGAGAAGAATTGAGAACAATAGGATCAAAAGGACGCCATGTGTTTACAGCAACCTTTGTTAGATTTGGATTTAGGAATGGATACATTGGACCTGTAAAAACGATACTTTTACAAGATGTGACACTTGATAGCAAAATAGTATCAGATCATTTGTGGTTCGATTTAACAAAAGGATTTAGTGGTGCTAATTTATCGCCAGGCGATGTGGTTGAGTTTTGCGCAAGGGTTAGTGCTTACGAGAAAGGATACAAGGGGCACAAGGATGATGTACTTAATAGACCGATAGAAAGAGACTATCGATTATCAAGACCGACAAAAATTAAAAAGATCGGGAAGAAATTAATATTAAAAGATGAGGGGAAATAATACATGATAATTATATGCCTAAAAAATTTATAATTTATTAAAATATAATGATATGAAAATTCAAGTAGAATTAAATTTGGAAGATGTATTCGAGGAAGCTATGTACAATGAAGCGACGTTGAAAGAGGAGTTTACCAGCTCGGTCAGGTTAGCTGTAATACGTGAACTTAAAGAAAAGTTCAAGAATGAGTTGATGAGAGAAATATCCAATCCGATATCAGAGAAAATTGAGGATATAGCGAGGGAATCAATGAGCGATCTCATCGAGAACGCCAGCGAGAAGAAATATAGATTCAGGTTAGATTATATGGATGAGGAGTTGACAGTAGACGAGTTTATAAGAGGCAGGATGAAGAAAGTTGTAGACAGCAACATCGAGACAATGGTAGAATCAAAAGCCAAATCTTTTGTCAATGAGTTAAGGAAAAGGTATGATATGGCGTTCGCTGCCTTTGTCGTAGATAACATGAGAAAGCAAAATATGTTGAAGGAAGATAAGATAGCTGAGCTGTTAAAGGACAACCCAAATGAGAAATAGGGAAGATGCCAAAGGAAGACGGAGATCGGTGCTCATGACACCGCCCGTACCGGAGAAGGTCAGGGTATTATCCCCGGCATGGTATAGGGCGGCAGTGGAGTTTCAAGGTAGGCCGGAGCAGGAGCGACTAGCCTTTTGCTCGTGGTGTTGTTGTCATGGAGGGTGTAATTTGTGTATGGATATAAGCAAATACAATATAAAAGGGCTTAAGATATATGGAGGATAAGGTGATTATATACCATTTTACGATTTTAGTGTAAAATGGTATATAATCACCTAAGCGTATTAACTATTAATAATGTTTATTTAATTTAATTCAAAAACAAAATGTCTACTTTTGTAGACACATAAAAATTATATATATGGAAAAGAGTGAGTTTGTAAAGAAATTGGAGAAGATCATCGATGTTATGGCTGGTATGGATGATATGGATTTTACCTGCCTTATGAGTGAGGTTTATAAACAAAAGGCGGCAAAGGCTACAATGATGGAGAAGGATGACGATGAAGACAATTAATGAGATGACCGATCAGGAGATATATGATCTTACTGATGAGCAGGTAGAGAAATTGATCGTAACAAGATGCGCGGAGGAAGGTGTCAGGTTTATAGATGAGCCTCCAGTCATGAAGACGTATGGATATAAATCTATTTCTCCATCTCATTTCTTCTACTATTTGGAGGGCTTGAATATAGCCGTTCTTGATCAGAATGATGCTATTAAGATAGCTAAGTTATTAAGTGAATTTGATCTATACAGTACTAGATATGATTTCACCATATCCAATGAGGAGCTATGCAGTAGATTGGATATAATCAATATCAGGCATGTTCCGATGTTTGACACGAAAGATAAGGAAGCTTATAAGTCTGTCAAGGATAAGAACAACGAGATCGAGGAGGAGTATAAAGATCAGGTAAACGAATACAAAGAGAATGTAAAAAAGATGGGTGAAATCCGTGCCGAGATATGGCCAAAAGTAATTGATGTAAGGCGCAAGATTGATCACATGAATCATCTTAAAGTTCTTTTCGTAAAGGAATATCTTCCGTTGGTGGATCACGACACGGACAAGGCTATGATATTTTTCAAGAAGGCTTATGATGTGGATGATGATACGGAGAGATATATTCGTAAAGGAATAAAAGATTATCCTTTGTTTAATAATAATATAGATTAAAATGCACAATTGGTTTAAATGTACGGTTTCTTACGAGACCGATGCCGAGAACGGCATGAAGAAGAAGGTAAAGGAAGAGTATTTAGTAGATGCCCTTTCTTATACCGAATGTGAGGCTAGAATCATAGAGGAAATGAGACCATTCATCTCCGGTGAGTTTAGCGTTGATATCAAACGATTCAGGATAGCGGAATTGTTTGCCATGGATGGAGACCGGTTCTATAAGGTCACGGCTGATTATATTACGATAGACGAGAAATCGGGCAATGAGAAACGCAAGGCGTTTAACTACATCGTTCGGGCCAATGACCTTGATCATGCCAAGAAGAACTTCGAGGAGGGCATGAAAGGGACTATATCAGACTTCGTGGTCACCTGTATTAAGGAGGAGAAGAAGTTGATGGATTTCTATGAGTTTGACGGTAAGATCAGGAACCCGGAGAAGCATGAGGATAGTAAGCAACAAGGCTAGCTACGAAACCATGTCATCCGTCGCCGAGAAGTTGATGGAGATAAGTAAGATGGAGGGTACGATTTATCGTATCCTCACATTATCTAATAAGACTTATCTGGCTTCCAAGTTAGGGTATAGTAGGTCCGGGTTCTATAAAAAAATACAGAACAGGAATTTTAATATCCGGGAGCTGGCTCAGATGTTCGATACGATCATCAACTTCAAGGATCAAGATTGGACGGAGGGTAAGATCGATAGGCTTAAGAGGTATAGGGCTATGAGCCTTATGGAGTTCAATAAAAGTTATAAAAAGAAAAATGCATGAGAGGTAGGATGTTGCCGTGTGAGAGATGTGGGAGGATGGTAACTATAAGGAGTAAGGGGCTGTGTCCCGCATGCAGAGCCAAGGAACTACCGCCAAAGGAAAGGACGGCGATACGGGTGAAGGCCAAGCCGAAGGGGAAGAGCCTAGCCGTTTTCTTTGGCGCCCATGTGGCTAGGTTGAGTATGACAAGGAGATCTGCTACCGGCGCATACATACCATGCCCGGGGGTAAGCAACATATGCCACTTATACCCTAAACGGAAATATAAATCAGTTGCTGAGGATAATGATAACATTATCTACTTGACGGCTGATGAGCATACAAGATTCGATTATCTATTAGATACGATGGATTTCGGCCGGCTCTTGGACGAGTTTGGCAACGTTTGGCTGTTGGCAGCCAGAAGGATGAGGGATCTCGCACCTAAAGTCGAGGAGGATGGTAAATTAAAAACCAGATTATTATTATGGATAGAAGAAAACAAAAATTACTTTTAGCTCTTGGATACGAGGCTATAAGTGATACGATATATAGAAAAGACTCGGTCATGGAAGTCATAAGTGACCAAGAGCAGGGAGCCAATAGAGGATATGATATCTCGTTTAGAGAACAGGCATCATATAAATATAACGATGGTAAGTGATAGCAAGGTAGTTCTAGAGGATAGATCTGGGTTAATTATGAATATGCTTTCTGCGTGGCGATCATCATTACCAATATTAAGATCATATCATACAGATCCTAAATTTACCGCTTTCTTTGGCATATTAGACGTTTTGTCAACGATCCCAAAGAAAGATATAGCTGAGGAGGAAAAGCCTGCTGAAGAGCCTAAAAACGAGCCTAAGGAGGAGATGGAAGTTGAGTATGATCTGGAGACCGAACAGCAGTATTATGCCGCTGAATGGATAAAGGATATCCCGACACCGGTGCTATATAGAATGACTGTTGCCGGCAAGCGCGTGTATTATGAGATGGATGTTGATGGGTATCCTATCATATACGATGGAGCCACTAACAATATCGCCAATGGGTATTGTGATACGTCCGGAGCCTTGGAGAAATGGAAGAATGAGATGAGACTCAAGGGCAAGGACCCTGATGAGTACGCTAACTATAGGGCTGACTTAGGTACTATCATGCATTATCTATTTGGGTTGTATCTGACCGGGGTTAACATAAAGCTGATCCCGACATGGATCAGGAAGGTGGTCAAGGAAGCCAAGCTAAGAATAGACAAGTATAGGATGGAGCGAATATTAGTGGATAACATTGATGAGCTAATAGAGGATCTAATATCATTTGCCATATTCTGCAAGGAAAGACATGTAAAACCTGTATTGATCGAGAAGATGTTGAGGTCAAGAAGGTTAAAGGTAGCTTCTTCGGTGGACGCAGTGGTGGAGATGGATAGCGAGCCGGAGATGGTGGAGATAGAGGTCGAGACAGGAGAGTTCTATAAGACGGGAGCCAAGAAAGGTCAGCCTAAGACGGAGAAAAAGAAGATAAAGAGATGCAGGAGGATATTCGCTATATTGGACTTCAAATCAAACAGGAAAGGCAATTTCTATGACGAGTACGCTTTCCAGCTTGAGCTATATAGAAGAATGATACTGGAGAACTACGGAAAGATATTGGAGATAGAGGAGATATATAACTTCGCTCCGGGTGATCCTACCGCTAAGACAAGTCAATATAAGTTGAAGAGACAAACCGATAATCCTATACTTAATATGGCTACGGTTGTATATCTTCAAGGTAAGTATAAGTTTGAGAAAACCAATTATACGGTTACGTCAAGGATCGGATCTTTAGATATAGAGGGTGATTTTGAGTTGAATGGTTTGATAAGAAAAGAGTCGCTGAGAGATTATATATATAGAGTGATGAGTGAGAGGAGAGGATAATGGAATTCAGGGAGTTTGACAAGAGCGTACATCGGTATGAGTTGGATCATAGCAAGCCAAGGAGGAAGATGACGTGCCCGCAATGCGGCAAGGATAAGTGTTTTACGCCGTACGTGGACGTAACCACCGGTCAGATCGTTGGAGAGCAGTTTGGGGTGTGTGATCATAAAAATAAATGTGGTTACTTTAAATATCCAACAGGGAGCGAACTTGGGAACAATGATCTTTTTACCGATTCAAACAAAGTATTAAGGAGGTACAGACCTCCCGTGGATCCGGATATAGCCAACTGCATTCCGGTAAGCAAGATGTTTGAGACGCTTAATCCTTTCGAGACATCTGATCTTCAGGATTATCTATCCAATATATTCGGATCATATCATACCAATAGAGCGTTCAGCTTATATAAGATCGGGATGATGAGATTCGGGGATTGGGGTAAATGCTGCGTGTTCTGGCAACTTGATAAAAGTTGGGTGATAAGGACCGGGAAGATAATGGATTACGGACCAGATGGTAAGAGGGTAAAGGTTCCCATGGATCATGTATGCTGGGTTCACATCCTCGACGGTCAAGATTATTTATTAAGGCAATGCCTGTTCGGTGAGTTTCTTATCAACTTCTATCCTAAGGAAGCCCCGGTATATATAGTTGAGTCGGAGAAGACGGCGGTCATATGCAACATTGTATATCCGGATAGACTTTTCATGGCATGCGGAGGTATCCATATGCTGAAAAGAGAGATGATAGAGACATTGGGGCGCAGGAGGATAGTGTTGTATCCTGACAAGGGATCGGCGTTTAACGAGTGGAAGAAGAAGGTGGATAGGGATATGAGGGGGATGAATATCGAGATAAGTGATTTTCTTGAATCAAAGCCCAATATAAATGAGGGAATGGATATAGCTGATTATTTTATCATTAAACAAAACAATAATAACAATGGCAAAAGTAGTTGATAATTACAAGGGATTCAAGGTGCTTGAAATAACAAGACAGGAGATGATGGATAAGTTTACCAGATATGGGTGCTTAGGCATTTGCGATATGTGTAACAGACCTACATCCGTAGGCTATTACGTGGCGGTGATCAATCAATGGATGTGCAAGGACTGTTATAATGATTTCATCAAATCGGTTGATAGGTATGAGGAGGATATGAAAATAGAAAACAAGAATTTTAATAGATTCTGCAATCTATTTAATGTTGAGATAGAAGAAAAGGTATGAAAGAACTATCTTTAGCCCAGAAAGCTATGTTAAACGGATCCGTATGCCCGTATTGCAAGAACCCATCCACTATGATAAATACGGTGGAGGGGAAGCAAGTTGGGTGCGAGAAGTGTGGGGCTTGGATGAGATCCGATTCTACGGGTAAACCTGTAGGTAGGTTAGCCAAGCCGGATCTCCTTAGGTCTATGGATATGGTAATGACCGAGATCAATGTATTCTTAATAAAAACAGGACAGGATAGACATGATCTTTACAAAGAACTATCCGGTGAGCTTATGATACCGGAGGAGCATATATCCCCTTACAAGATGTCTTTGCCATCATTACTTAAAATCATGAGACATATCAAGGCATATAGTGATAATCGGATACAGATATATGATGGAGGGAGGGGGAATAACTGCCCTAGTCATAAGGTGATAGCGATAGGAGGTAGCGCATGCCACGGATGTCCGGAGCATCTATTCCATGTAGTGGATAAGGTAACTGACTTGGTGGTGTGTGACGCTGACATGAGTTACGGTGATTACAAAAAATAATTATTAATAAAAATTGACAGAACATGAAAGTAATTTTCATTCACAAACAGACAGGGTTTTATGTAGGAGGATCAGTGTTTAACAAGACATGTGGTTTTTACAAATGTAGGGATAAGATGATAGAAAAAGGCATAAGCGAGGATAAGGCTAATATGCTGATTGATATAATAGGTCCACACGTATGTGTGTGGGAAATAAAGGATGGAGACGATCCTTATGAGAGCATGAGGGATAGACTCGGGGATAAAGCCTCGTATCTGGATGGAGAGGATATTATCGTAGAGAATTATGATTATGATGAGGAGGACGAAGAGGATGGGGAAATCGACTGAATATTATAGGACACATCCGGAAGCCAGAAAGAAGAAGGCTGAGACGGACAAGAAAATCAACGCCAGACCTGAGCAGAAAGCCAAGAGACGGGAGTTGGGTCGCAAGAACTACAAGACCGATAAGTTGAAAGGTAAAGCCTATCGGAAGGGAAAGGATTTATGCCATACGGCTAAAGGACTTAGATATAAATCAAGATCAGCTAACAGAGGGTCTAAATCCGATACGGCTGGCGATAGAAAAGCAAGAG
>ERZ779956.1504-NODE-1504-length-10459-cov-2.421857_pt1 | contig 10459 bp, 12 predicted proteins | sample MGYA00511940_ERZ779956 | MGnify/ENA primary metagenome ERZ779956 (study PRJEB29588, sample SAMEA2154992) | human gut metagenome | biome: human gut; feature: human-associated habitat; material: faeces | place: Denmark | collected 2008/2010 ...
AGCCAGTATCTTATTGCAAGCTGTATGTTGCTTGCAAAGTACAAAGCAGATTATCTTGCAACAGATACTTTTAATCATAGGCTGAAAGTGATCTTAAGAGATGCAGATCGTCTTGGCGTTACAGAAAAAATAGTACAATTATTAGAAAAACTATTACAATAAATAAGATGCTATAAGTATTATATAAATAAAGACTGCCTACTAGGAGACAAAGAGTAAAAATACCCTAGATAATCGATTAATCAGCCACTCAGTTGGCAAAGAGAAAATACACTGGTGAATAAATTTGGGAGTTTTGTACTCCTTTTTTATTATATGACGAATTTATTGAAGAGGAATTATAGCTACATTAAATATGAAATAAAAAAATGTAAATTCAAAAAAATCAGTAGAGTAGGGGGATAGCCATGTTTTTAATGTTGTAGATTTATATTAAATATAAGTATTTTTTATATTTTATACCAAAAAAGATATAGAAAATTTTGCACAAAGTTTTTACAAAATAAAATTTAGATTTCTAATTTTAAAATAAAAAAATAAAACCAGAAAAATATTGTATTTGAAATTTTAAAATTTTAAAAATTATAAATTAAAGATTTTAAATTTATAGAATTTTTTAAAATGAACATTTGTTAATTGTAAATTTTAATGTTTGGATTTGAATTTATATGGTATTTTAATTATTATAATTCAAATTTACGAAAATCAATTTTAAACCAATTACAATATTGCAATATTAAACTTGTTGTTTAGTATTTGGGCGAAATATTGATAATTCTGAGTTTGAGAGATTTTAGATAAAAAATGACCAATTTTTTTATACTTATATAGGTATATAAAAAAATGTAAAAATACCTCAAAAAAGCAACGCACGAGAATCGATTTTAAGCCGTTTTTATTTTTAAAGCTTATAGTTTGTTGTTGGTAAAATACGGCAAATATAGAGAAATAGGCATTTTGAAGATTTTTGGAAAATTTATATATAAAATATAATATGAAATAAAAATTATTAAGTAATGAAATTAAATTTTAAATGGAAAAATTATTTAGATATAATTATAAAGATAAATTATAAAAATGGTTTAAAATTGATTTTAGAAATAAATATCTGTGACTAGACTAACATTATTACAAGTAATAAATTATAAAGTAATAATGTTAGTCAAACGATAGCTAATAAATAGCTAGTAAAGCTGTTAATGCTATTAATTACAATAACTTTGTGGGTAGGACTCTGAAAGGGGTTTTATTATTTTGCTCCTATCTCTTTTTGCACAAAACTTTGATTTTGTGCAATGTTTAATATTAAAATAAAGGAAAGTACATTACTACTTCCCTTTTGTTATTAAATATTCCATAGTTCCAAATATACAAAAAAAGAGCGAATAACATTGCAACCTAAGACTGATAGGTCTTGTGTTATTCGCTGAATTATATTAATAGATATTTTTTTCTGCATAATAATATTAAAAATATAAGCAATTTGCGTCAGAGTCCTTAAACTTGTCCGTATTTAACTGCTCCACTGCTTATTGCTTTAAAGTGTTTGCTAGTCTAGTATATGCCTCAATTCTATGCATAATTTTCTCCTTAAATAAAATTTAATTTTATTACTTATTCTACCTGATGTTTACTATATGTTTTCTTTGCACAAATTAATGCTATAACCATCATAAAAATATAAGTAATTATAGTCATCATAGGTAAATCAATAACAATATTTCCTAACTTATATGATACCATTTGAGAAAAGTTTGAATAAATTGCATTATATGGCATTAAGAATAATATTTTATTTAATATTCCAAAAGCTGACTTTATGCTCAAAAATACTGGTAACATAATAATAGCAATATCTATTACTAATACTGTCATAGGATTTTTCAGTTTAGATGACAAGAATAATGTTAATCCCACCATACCAAACAATACTGTATATGAAATCACTATATTATATAAAAGTGACTGGAAGAATGTTAGTGCGTATGGACTTAATATGTTAGAAAGTTGTATTGGTAAATTTCCTCCATCTGTACCAAACATTAAGAATGTTGTTCCTATTGCAAATATTAAATATATTGTAAATACTAATGTTGCAAATATATAAGATGCGATTATTTTCGCAGTTACACCTTTACTTTTTCCATACTTTGTGGTTAATAATATTTTATCTGTACCATTTTGATACTCTCCTGCAAAAACAGATGCTAAACATATACATATAGCAATTACTCCAAATATAAGTAATTCATAAGTGTTATACAAATTAGAATATCCATAATAAAAATCATATTCAAATGGTGTTTTTGTGTTATTAGACTTCTCTAACCAATATTCTTTTTCTTGAGGTGTATATTTTTTCCCATCATAACTTTGATTTAATTCTTCTTCTATTCTTTGTTGTCTTGTTTCATAAAAATCTTTCTGTTCTTTTAAATTTAGATTAAATAATTCAGTTATATAGCTAGTATTATAATTTGCATATACACGGTTTATATTTGTTAATAAATCAAGTCTATTATATAAATATTTATTATAAATTTCAATACTAAAATCCTTTTCTCCATCACTATTTGTAATAAGATTATTTGGATCATTATGCAACTCTTGTAATTTTTCTATTTCTTTTATAATCTTTTCATTTGTTAAAGTTCCAGAAATCTCTTTCATTTGTTCTTTCCTAACACTAATAGCCTCTTTACCTTTATAAGATTTTCCACTCTTATCTGTTGCTAGAAAATCTTTACCTGCCATAGAAAATAGTAATGTTATTAAAAACAAACAAACTATGATTACAATAATATTCATTTTTTTATTAAATAATTTCTTTAATTCAAATTTCACTAATGTTCCCATATTGTTCATTCCTTTCTTTTCTATTTTTCATTATCTTGAAAATATGCTAAATATAAATCTTCTAAATTAGGTTCTATATTAACAGCATTCACAGTTGGTTTTTGCCTACTTACAATTCTTAATTCTGTTGTATTATTTTCTTGATGAATATTAATAATACAATATTTATGATTCAGCATTTCTACTTCTTTTTTATCATAAGCAACACATTTCCATACACTGCCTCTTAAATCTTGTAAAAGTTCTTCTGGCGTTCCTGTTAATATCTTTTTACCTGCTTTCATCACAATAATTTCATCTGCAATAAATTCAATATCTGATACAATATGAGTTGATAATATTACAATTTTATCTTGTGAAAAACTACTAATTAAGTTTCTAAACTTTACCCTTTCTTTTGGGTCTAGTCCTGCTGTTGGCTCATCTAAAATTAGAATCTTTGGGTTATTTAACATTGCTTGTGCAATTCCTAATCTTTGTTTCATTCCTCCAGAAAATGTCTTTACTTTTTGTTTTTTTTCATTTTCCAAATTAACTATTTGTAATAACTCATTCACTCTCATTTCAGCCTTTTCTTTTGATAATCCCTTTAATGCAGCAATATACATTAAAAAATCATAAGCTGTAAAATCTGGATAGTATCCAAAATCTTGTGGTAAATAACCAAGAACTTGTCTGTAATCCTCCCCTAGTTTTTTTATATCTGTTCCATTATATTTAATTTGACCAGAAGTTGGATTTTGAATATCACATATCATTCTCATAAGTGTTGTTTTTCCTGCTCCATTTGCACCAAGTAATCCATAAACTCCTGGTTTTAGTTTTATAGAAACTTTATCCACTGCAATTTTATTTTTATATTGTTTTGTTAGCCTATCTATTGCAAGTTCCATATATAATCATCCTCCTCTTCATAAAATTGATAAACAGCTTTTATAAAATAAAATACTGTTATAATTAATAAACCTAACCATACTAAAACACTTGAAGTTTCATAAACACTAGGAAACTTTATATTAATTTTAAATAAAATCGCATTGATTAATAACATTATCGTCATATTTACAATTTCGTTTGACTTATTTTTTAATAAACGCATTGTTAAAATGTTAGCAACATTGGTTATCATAAATGGCACTAAAAAATAAAGAATTAATACATAACTTTTCTGTTCAAAATGAGTTCCAGTCATAACTGCAAATACTGTCATTATACATAAATTAATAAATGTATTAATTATTAATTTAATTGAAATCGATTCTTTTAAGTCCATTTTACAACTCATTTCAATTTCATACATATTATATTTAAAACTTTTCTCTAACTCCATTATTTGAAGAAATGCTAATATTGGCATTACAAGTGATAAAATTAGCCTTGTTTTCTCAAAATTCATAGATTTTATAACTAATATTCCTACCAATAATAGAATAAATTGGAAAAGAAAAGTAATTTTACTCATAAAAGGAATATATCTTTTTATCTTTTCAAAATAGCTTTCCTTTACTGTTATTTCTGTATTTGCTATTTTCATTTTTAATATTTCTATTGATTGCCTTTTTTTATTTTTATCTATACTTGGCAATTCTCTTTTGTTTAAAATTTCTCTCCACTTATCCATCTAATTAAAAGTCCTCCTTTCCTAAATACCTACTCAATTTTTCTATTCCCTGCTTTAGTCTTGATTTAATGGTAGGTACTTTTTCATCAAGTATTTTAGATATATCTTTAATTTTCAAATCTTCATAATACTTCAAAATAATTACTTCTTTTTGTTTTTCTGGTAGCTCTTTTAATGCTTTATCAATTGAATTTTTTTGTTCTATTCTTGATAATTCATTAGAATCATTTTCTTTATAAGTTTGATTATCATCTAATTCTTCTAACTCCACTTTATTCTCGTCAAAATAAGTGTTACATACATTCATTGATATTGTAATTAAATAACTTTTAAATTTTCCTCTATGTTTATAAGTTCCTATATATTTAATCAATTTCAAGAATGTTTCCTGTGTTAAATCATAAGAAAGTGAGCTATTTCCTGTTTTATAATAACAAAATCTATAAATATCATCATAATATTTCTCAATTAATATCTCTAATAATTCTTTATTTCCGTGCTGTATTTTATAGATTAATTCTTTATCTTCCAAGTAAATACCTCCTTTCTTTCTTTTATAAACTAGCTTACATATAATATAACCTAAAAAAATATAAAAAAGATTTAAAATTTTATTAAATTTTTAAATTTTTTCATTTTAATGTTTTATTAATTATAAATTAAATATATATTTTTGTATAATGTGCGATTTTAAATTTAAAATATTATTTTATTTCTTCATCTATTATATTTCTTTTTGCAACTGTTTGTCCATAGGCATTTACTACTTCTGCAAAATACTCATTGCCCAAAATATCTCTTTTAAAGTATTTACCTTTTCATTACTTAAAGTCATCATTTCAACTTGATTATTGCCATTACTTACTTTGGCTACATAAACTGCCAGAATATCTTTCCATTCTGCCCTAGTTCCTGCTATATCATACTCATCATAAGGATTTTCTTGTTGTATTTGTGTTATTCTGTTCATAATAAGATAGAAAAATAGTAAGAAGCAATTTGACTTTACTTCTTACTATTTAATGCTAACCTTTTACATTTAAAATATTAAATTTTATTTAAATCTTTTAATATAATCATCAATACTATCTAAAAATTCTTTATTATTTGAAGTTTTAACCATCATAGAGATAACTTGTTCAGTAACATCTGCTACTGGCATACTGTTCATAGCTTTACGCAAAGCAAAAACAGTTTCTTTCTCTTTTGGAGTAAGTAATAAATCTTCACGTCTAGTACCAGATTTGTTAATATCAATAGCTGGGAATATACGTTTTTCAGATAATTTTCTATCTAAGTGAACTTCCATATTACCAGTACCTTTGAACTCTTCAAATATAACATCATCCATTCTACTACCTGTATCAACCAAAGCAGTAGCAAGGATTGTAAGACTTCCACCAAATTCAATGTTTCTAGCAGCACCAAAGAATTTTTTTGGTTTATGTAAAGCAGCAGGGTCTAAACCACCAGATAATGTTCTTCCAGAAGATGGTATTGTTAAGTTGTATGCTCTTGCAAGTCTTGTAATACTGTCTAATAAAATAACAACGTCTTGACCTTGTTCTACTAGTCTTTTTGCTCTTTCTAATACCATTTCAGCTACTTTTACATGGTGTTCTGGTAATTCATCAAATGTTGAATAAATAACTTCACCATTTATAGAACGTTTCATATCTGTAACTTCTTCTGGTCTTTCATCTATTAATAAAACTATTAATTTTTCTTCTGGATTATTTTCTGAAATACTGTTTGCAATTTTCTTTAATAAAGTAGTTTTACCAACTTTTGGTGGAGCAACAATCATTCCTCTTTGTCCTTTTCCTATTGGTGACATTAAGTCAATTATTCTCATTGCATATTCTTTACTATCTGTTTCTAGTCTGATTCTTTCATTTGGATATATTGGTGTTAATTCATCAAATCTTTTTCTTCTAGCTGCTTTTTCTGGTGATTCTCCATTAACTTCTCCAACAAATATTAATGATGGGAATTTTTCACCTTCTTTAAATCTAGAAATACCTTTTATTACATCACCTGTATCCAGTTTGAATCTTCTTATTTGAACTACTGAGATATATACATCTTTTGGACTTGATAAGTAATTTTCCCCTCTTAAAAATCCATAACCATCTGGTAAAATGTCTAATATACCTTCAACTATTTCATCACCTTCATTTGTAAGTTTATATCCTGATAATTCTTGTTCATTCTCATTTCTTTTCTCTGTTATAGGTGATGTTTTAGTAGTTTCATTTTCTTCATAGTCTGAATTGTTGTTGTCTATTACCATACTTAAAACTTGTATTAATTCTTCTTTTTTTAATTTTGATATGTTTTTTATGTTATATTCTTTTGCTAATTCTTTTAATTCTGTTATTGTTTTTTCTTCTAAATTTATCATAATTCCTCCTAAAAATTAAATTTGTATATTTATTTTGAATTTTAAATTTTTTTTGTTTTTTGTGGGATTTTTTTCGAATTAAATAAAATACAAATGTATTATACCATATTTTTCCAGAAAAAGGAAGTGTTTTTTGATAAAAACTATAAAAAGCGCTAGTTATTGCGCTTAATTACATTCCTTTATCTATATAAATTTTTTCATTGGGATAATACATATCTAATTTTTCTCTTGCTATTTGTTCAATGTATTCTTTCGAATTAACATTTTCTTTTTCTGCAACAAGCTCTTTATTATATGTTTTTTGTTCGTCTATTTTACTAGCAAGTTCTTTACTATTTGCAGTATATTGATTTATTACTTTTTGTTGATTTACTAATGTGAATATTGCATATATTAAAACTAATAATATTAGTAATCTCTTGTATAATTTTCTTTTTTTCATAAGTATTCTCCACCTCTAAATAACGTATAATATATAATTCTACTTTTCTTCTAAAAATCCTTCCTATTTTTCAAAAAAATATGTTTTTTTATTATTAATTTTTGCTTTTTTGTAATTTTAATGAATTTTTTATATTTTTTTGATTATTAAAATGTATTTTTTTAATATTTATTGTCATAAAATGAATTGGTTTGAATAATAGTTTCTTTACTAATTTTAATATTGTTTTTATTGGTAATATTATAACTGAAAAAATTGTAGTTATGATTTTTTTGATAGTTAAGATTATCTTTACATTTATTTCAATAAAATATTTGCTAAATAATAACATATATATAATGCAACCACAGAAAACTGCTAGAAACATATAGAATCTTATTTCCCCTGCATTAAAAGTGAATATTGAGTATAATAGCAACAAACCTGTTAAAATCCAGAATAAAAGGTCTTCACAATATGTAATTATATCAGATGTTTTAAAGCTTTTTCTTAATATTCTAAAAATGTCAAATAATAGACCTATTAAAATTCCATTTATTGTGAATATTAAAAATAAATTTGCTTGATTTATTATCATTCCTCATCAATCCTTTGTTTATTTAAAAATTTTACTTATCAAGCTTCCTTTTGTTTTTTCTAGTTCTTTGTCACTGTATGCTAGATATGATATATCTCCTTCTATTATTACTTCTGATGTGTCTATGCTTAGTTTGTTTATTCTTATATTTTCACCTTTTACTGTCAGTAATCCTAATTCAGTTTCTACCATTACTACTTGATCATCAAAGCTTAATACATCATTTACTCCTGATATGCTTAATTTTCCTCTGTTTTCTAGTATGAGGTTTTGGATTACTCCTGTACTTATTGGTTTTCGTTCATCTAGTGTCATATTAATCACGTTCCTTTCAAAATGGAATTAATTGGATTCTTCTTCCCTTTTCTTTTCTCTGATATTTATATATATTCAAAGGTTGTCTCTTTTAGAACAAAATAATATTTAAAAAAATTAATTGGAATTTTAAAATAAATATGGTATAATGATTTTAGTATAGTGCTTACTACAATAAAGGAGGAAAAAATATGAAGAAGGTAGTGATAGAAAGCAAAATATCAATGCGGAAATTAAAAGCCGTACTTAGAAACATCTGTGGAAATGAAAAATTTTCCTCTAAGATGAAGCGTGGACAAATTTATGTTTATTTCCCACTGTCTTTATCAAATGAAAAACTTTACAGGTTATGTGACGAGCTATCTTTGGAGTTGATTTCAAAATCCGCCACGAGAGCGGTACTGCGATAATCGCAAAAATGTATCTGGGAGTAGCGTAATACTACTCCCAAATTTATTTAATATTTATTTTATGATTCCATTGTGTATTTCTTTTAAAATAGAATCTTTAACTATCCCTTTAAAATCAATAGAAATTTTTGATTCAGAAACATTAAACTCTAACATTTCTAATTTATTTTTTTCAATAATAGTCAAAATATCTTTAATAAAATCATAATTTCTAATAATACCATTACCAACAACAGAAATTCTAGAAATATCTTTTTTTACAACACTTTTAACGGTATTCTCTTCAATAATATCAGTAATAATAGTACCAGCCTTATTATTAAAAGTTGATTTTGTTATGATAGGAATTTTAAATTTTTCTCCTATTTCAGCACACCTATTATGAAGAACCTTTGCGCCTTCACTAGAAATTTCTATCATTTCATTATAAGAAAGAGCCGGAATTTTCCTAGCCTCTGGAATTTTATTAGGGTCAGTAGTATAAACACCATCAACATCAGAAAAAATATAGCACTCCTTTGCTTTTAAAGCAGAAGCAATTGCAATAGCTGATGTATCTGAGCCCCCTCTTCCCAATGTTGTAATATCCAAATTTTCGTTATAACCTTGAAAACCAGCTATTATAACGATTTTTCTGCTTTCTAATTCTTCCAAAATTCTTGTAGTATCTATGTTTTTAATAGTTGCATTTTGATTTGTATCATCTGTAAATATACCAGCCTGCCAACCTGTAAGAGAAATTGCTTTATATCCCATACTATTTAATAACATACTCAATTTTGAAATTGAGATTTGCTCACCTGTGCTAAGTAACATATCCATTTCTCTGAATATTTCAGGATTAGAGAATGAGTCTTCGCTTTCTAATTTTTTTGAACTTTTATTATCTTTTTTATTTTCCTTTATTATTTGGGAAGCTTCATTTATTAATTTATCTGTTGTTTTTCCTTGCGCGGAAAGTATTGCAACTATGTTGTTGTCTTTATTATACATATTTATGATTTTTTGTGCTACTGTTTTTAGCTTGTTATTGTCGGCTAATGAACTTCCACCAAATTTCATTACTATTGTGTCCATATGGACCACCTCTCTAAAATAATATATAGAGCCTCATTTTATTTAAAATTTGGCTCTATATATTATATGTTTATTTCTTCATAGTGGACCATATATGTTTTTATATTATTAGTATTTTTTTCATCTATTTCAAATATTCGCCCACCTCTTAAACTATCAATTCCGTATGGACTATATCCAGCACATGCATCTAAGCACATTTTTATTCCACAGAAATCTCCTTCAAAACAGTCATTATGGCTATGTCCGCAAGCAATACATTTTATATCATTTCTTTGTAATCTTTTTTAATGTTTCGTATTACAAAGAATGTAACGATGCAAGATAAAATAGTTGTAAGTATATTACTTAAACACATTACGATTCCGACACTTTCACTTCCGAGAGTTGTAAAGTTCTGTAATGCCCAAAGAATAGGGATTCTGAAAACAAAAACACGGCAGAAATTACAAAAAAGAGTGAGCTTTGTTTTTCCAAATCCAAATAAAAGTGCCATGACTGCTGCATTTATTCCGAGAGGAACACATCCGCCGAGTGAATCGTAACGGAAAACTTTAATAATCATATTCTGGAATTCCACATTATATCCATCCTGGCTGTTGGCAAAAAGGTATGTTATTGGACCAGCAAAAATATTTAATATGATATACATAATTAATCCAAGTGATGCTTCAATAATCACAAGTCTCCAGAATGTTCCAAGAGCACGTTTGATGTTTCCGGCACCACGGTTCTGGCTTATTATTGAAGCACC